>Ga0209367_1010894_pt1 | contig 12125 bp, 8 predicted proteins | sample WorMetLIZISLAND2_FD_187412 | JGI IMG/M metagenome (GOLD analysis project Ga0209367, IMG submission 187412) | Marine gutless worms symbiont microbial communities from Max Planck institute for Marine Microbiology, Germany - Olavius geniculatus... ... | reverse complement strand
ACATTAAAAACCTAAAAGGTTCTTAATTCATTAACACTTTCAGTGCATGTAACTCTACAGTGACTTTTTTTTATTGATATTATGGTTTAAACAACGCATTTTCAATGACTGAATTTTAACTAAAATTGACGATTAATTAATCGTTAAATTTCAAAAAGTTAACTATTTAACAAATTTTAATCGTTACCAGCCCTAATTTTTACGGATTTTTCTGCCCCAACTTTGGTAATTGGTATGTAGTCCTATGCCTTATACATGTATTTGGGACAAGCAGCTAGCTAACACATGCTAAGTGGAATTTACGTGCCCGTGATTTATTCACAGCACATGGCACTGTATGGACATTCTAGATGATTGATTTACTGATTGATCCGTGGGTCATGTGTGATAGGGCAGAACTGGAGAAGCAAAGTCAGAAAGCATCTGATGCAATGCAGCACTGATACTGATTCCAAAATTTTGTTATCGCTCTCGTCATCATCTTCATCATTGTGATTGACACTGGTTGCATCGAGTGTGCTGTATCTCGACTGTCGAGTGAAAAATGAATGAAGAACTTCTCAGAAATACCTGCGCTGTTAAAATGTCAACATCTGGTGATGAAAACTGTAAAACTGTTGCGGCAAAACTTGTCAAACATACACAAACATGCTTTCTTATTCGGTGGCTTGAAGTTTGCTGAGTTCTGAGCATCGCCTTTCAAGTTAGTTTCTTCCCTGGACAGTTATTTCTCGTTAATGTGTCACTGGTATAAACAGATTCAGACTATGGCTGAACGTGAGCATGAGTTATAGTATGTTTTAGTTTGATGCAGAATTGTGCACAGGGTTTAATTATTCCATGCAACTCAGCCCATTCACACTTTTGCCTGTCCCATTTCGAGTGAGTCGATTGCCACACAGTGGTAGCAATACAACTGAAAGAAAATGTTATGAATAACACTTACCATAGCTAGTTCATGCACAGCTGTTTGTTTTTTTGGTCCATAGTCTTTTTTGGGTTAAAACTTCAGTCTCCCCGGTCCATTTTGCTGACGTTACACCGGTTGAAGTTGACTGTTGTTTTGCTAAGTCAGAAATTCTACAGCTGTCTATGGACTTACTATACCAATGTGGCATCAAAATCATTATAGGCTAGTGGCACGGGCCGAGAATTTTCGACCAACCCCTCCCGAGGTATAACCAGCTAAATTTGGTCTCATTTGAATCGTCTTGGTCTCTACTTTAAGGATCCGGATGGTGTGGTGGCGTAAATAGTGCACATCATAGTATTTTAACCCCTTATGTGCGGACACATAGAAATATCCACTTTTTTGAAAATTTTGCGAAATTGATGAAATAACCTTTACACCCCATTTTTGAGTAAGCTGATTTGATATTCCTTTAATATGGATGTAATAGATTATATCAAAGTAATTTTGAAGTTCACTTGGGGTTTTTGGGGTTATTAAGGTCATAAAAATTGGCATTTTAGGGTGTTTTCCATAGCACCTCAGACCAAGAATTTTTCAGCAACCACTCCCCGTGGTATAACCAGCTAAATTTGGTCTCATTTGAATCGTCTTGGTCTCTTCTTTAAGGATCCAAATGGTGTGCTGGCGTAAATAGTGCACATCATAGTATTTTAACCCCTTAGGTGCGGAAACATAAAAAATCGACTTTTTTCAAAATTTTGTGAAATTGATGAAATAACCTCCTTTACACCCCATTTTTGAGTAAGCTGATTTGATATTCTTTTAATATGAATGTAATAGATTATATAAAGTGGTTTTGAAGTTCACTTGGGGTTTTTGGGGCTATTAAGGCCATAAAAATTGGCATTTTAGGGTGTTTTTCATAGCACCTCGGACCAAGAATTTTTCAGCAACCTCTCCCCATGGTATAACCAGCTAAATTTGGTCTCATTTGAATTATCTTGGTCTCTACTTTAAGTATCTGGATAGTGTAGTGGCGTAAATAGTGCACACCGTAGTATTTTAACCCCTTAGGTGCGGAAACTGAAAATTCTGCTATTTTCAAAATTTTTCAAAAATGATGAAATAGCCAGCTTTACACTCTGTTGTTGACCCGGATATCACAATATTCCTTTAATATGGATGCATTAGGTAAAATCCAAGTGGTTTCAAAGTTCACACAGAGTTTTGGAGCCATAGAGGGCAAGAAAATTGACATTTTAGGGCGTTTCTCAACCTTCGGCCTAAGAATGCACAAGACACTGACTGGTCCAAATGGAAAAAAATTGATCAAAATGGATATAGGAATGATTGTTAACAAATATTGTAGCTATGGCTCAATAAAGTCATACAGCTACCTATATATCTGTCCTCTAGACCATAATTAGTTCTTCGTCGTCACACATTACTCGGATTGTTACATCCTGTTTCGAAACACACACATTTCTCAATGCAGTCCAATTCAGCCTGAAGGCAAGGACAATTTTTTTTCATCCGTACAGTCTTCATCTGTACAATACAGATGAGTAAGTTCTCGAAGCTCAGCAGGAGCTGACTCCTGGGTGTACATGGTTGGGATAATGCCACCTCCGTCACATGCTGACCATCCATGGTTGACTGGATTAGTTGTCTGTGGCATTGCAATATGGCTCTCACACCATATCCTTGTTTGGTACTTGGCACGGAAGACATGCTGTTTGAATGCATCCTTTGTTGGGGGAAGCATTGATGCCGATTTATCTGTTGTTGTAGCTAAGCGGTAGCGGAGTTCATTCAATGATTTAACGTTTTTGGCCTTTTGGCCATACAACAGAAGTGCAAACTTCCGTGCTGACTCAACACTGTCATCGTCATCATCTTCATGAAAGAACCTTAGGTCACCCAATACCTCCACATTTTAACAAGAACAGAGTAAGCTGTGCGCTTCCCAATGCCATGAAGAGAACAAGTCGAGTCGTATCCACTAAGGGCGTGTACTGCTGGAAGGCATTCACACACTGAAGTTCCCAACTCTGTGGCAGTGTCATGGATGGGAATGTAGCGCTCCTTTCCGGAATGCCCAGTGAACATGAACACCTCCTTTGCCAGTAAGCCCCGATTGAAGTAATGAATGAGCAGGACCAAAACGTTGGTGTCATCACATCTTACAATTATCCTTTGATTGACACTTGATAAACTGACTGCATGAAGCAGCATACGAGTGTCTGCCTCGTCCTGTGTTGATTGAAGAGAATCTAGGGTAAATACACTATCAGTCCCCACTCCCATGACAATCTTTCTGTCACTGAATCCACCAGCTAGAATGATGGATTTCCCATACGGCAGCTGCTCACTTGCATGCTGAAGTATGTATTCTGAGATGAAGTTTGCCAAGCTAGCCTTGCTACCAGCACATTTTTAGGAATTGGCGGTAATTGAAAACTTGCCTACCACCTTTGATTTGGTGTGTACCTGCTGTCAATGAAGTTCCGCGCCGTTGCCTTTCACTGCCTATGATCGATATGATGTCTCAACATCATATCGATCAAATACAACAGTCACACTTGTGACATCCAAACATGCACTCTTCAGAATTTGCGCCAGCTTTTTCTGAACCACAACTGCCAGATCATCAAATGTTCTGAACTGATTTTCATTCAAGCTTTGGAGCATTGCCATACCATCTATAATGTAGGCAGACGTGGGCTGGTCAAAAGCGGTTTGTGGCAGTACCGGTAATTCCGGGAGACTTTCAGAGTTCTCCTCAAGTTTCTTTTGTAGATCAGCCTTGACAGTTTTCCGCATAAAGCCATCGTTTTTGAACAACGATGGTGGTACACCCGCAAGTTTATATGTAAGTACCATTTTAAGATCTACCTTATGACTGCGGGAGACCGCAAGCAATCTCCTGAAGATCACCTCAGCATCCAAGATCAGTTTTCTGTCTTTATCGTTTGACAGCCCCTTCTTCATATTAGAAAAAGTCAAAACTGTGATCCTCCCAAGAGGGTCCCAGAATCACTTGATGCGTCCATCTCCGAGGCGTTTATTTACAAATGTCTCAAAAGCAGATCTCCCCTTCTCTGGAATGTTTCCTAAAGATTCTTGTACCTCCTGAGATGCAATCTTCCCTGTTGTAATATTTACAAGAGCTTCCGAAACTTGGTCCAAATCAAATGGGTTTTGGCCCTCGGTAGTGATATATTATTTGATACTTTCAACATCAGTTTTGTCCTTTAACGTCCATGAAGTGCCCAGTTCATCATGAAGCTTTTCCTTTGTTGTACTTTTACACAGTTCCTCAAATGCCTGAGCATATTCTCCTGTGACATGTCATGTCATCAACCACCGCAACAGGGCACCCTTTCTCGTCTCATGTTAGAATTATTATTTTCAAATTATTTGTCAAAGCTGACAAAGATGCAGGATTTTGACACCCCAGGGGCCTACATCCACTGTAGTCCATCTTTATTTATCCATTTTACAAACATACAAGACATTTTAAAGCAATAATTGGGCTTGAATGAACAGTGTTATCAAATATCTCAAATATCGGAAATATGTGATTTTCTATGTTCCTGCACATAAGGGATTAAAATACAGTAATGTGCACTATTAACATCTCTAAACCATCCTGATCCTTCAAGTAGGGACTAAGATGATTCAAATGACATCAAGTTTAGCTGGTTACACCTCGGGTAGGGGTTGGTCAAAAATTCTTGGGCCCACCCGCTATAAGGAACCCCCTAAAATGCCAATTTTTATCCTTCTCCATGGCTTCAAAAACCCCAAATGCACTTCAAAACCACTTGGATATAAACCAATACATCCATATAATAGATATATCATAATGTCTTTACCAAAAAATGGGTGAAAATTTGGTTATTACACAAAATTAGCAAAATTTTGAAAAAATCAGATTTTTTTGTTTCCGCACATAAGGGGTTAAAATACTATGATGTGCACTATTTACGCCACCACACCATCTGGATCCTTACAGTAGAGACCAAGACGATTCAAATGAGACCAAATTTAGCTGGTTATACCTCGGGGAGGGGTTACTCCATTTTTAGAGGCTTTTTTGGGGCTTGGCCACTACTCTATTATATGAGCATCTGTTTCATTATAATTCACCGTTAGGGAGAATTTGAAAATTTTGACATAACAGGAAGCCTTAGATCAATTTGGCTTTTCTTGTTAATTGCCCAGCCACGCTTGACTCAGTCTGGCACAGACTCAGTGGTGTTTCCACCCAGGGGCTTGGCGGCCAACATCTGGGAGATGAGCACCTCACCTAAGCCCCTTGGGGTAGGCCCTTTTACCTTTCCAGCCTGGCCTTGCCCGTTTCAACTGAGCTGTGGTTTTCTAGGCCTGGGCTACCCACCGCAGCATGTCTGGTATGATGTGAACATCTGCATTCTGCATAGCCCAGTTTTTCAATATGACGGTCAATTGTATTACTGTATGACTTGTCATTCTGTTAACATGAAAACGGTTGTGTTACGAAGTTATCAGTACTTGCTAAAAACTGTTCCATTGTCAACACCACTTGCTTTTCACTCTTAGAGTTTTGTATTGAAATATTAAATATACAGACTGGTTGTCAATTTGAATGTAACCATGGTCTAAAAAATTCCTGTTTCCAGTTTTAGTCTGGAAAAAATTTTAGGGATAGGAGGAAATAATTTTATTTTTTAAAATTTTGTATTTTGTTATATTTCATGTAATATTACACAAAAGCTCATATAAAAGTGACAACTGAATACTGGTGATACCGTGATACCAACAAGAACTGAGGTAGAGTAAAAAATACTGCAGTATAATGATAGACTAGATGCAGACATTTCTGTTTTCATGACATCTAAAACATCAAAAGCAAACAAAAAGACTCCACCAATATCTTTGAGGGTCCAATAAAAATAATTAGGGACAGATCATTGGAGCTTTTTAGCGATGAATGGCAACTGGAAGCACAAGAATTTTTATTAACATTTAAGACAAGTATTTGTTTGAGCACACCACAGTGCTTTTATTGAACTATACACTCTGCAGACAGATAGCAGCATTCTGACATTCTAGAAACAATAGCAGTTGCAACAGCCCATATACAAGTCAACCATAACATGTTTAAATGGGTCCATCTTGTTATGAACAAACTTATACACTCCGGACAGTGGACCTTTAACCAACACTTGTTTCATGGTCGTCAACATTTGGCCATGTCTTTATGCACTGTGGAGTTATCAACCCATTATACCACTGCAGACATGATTCAAGTGTGACCATGATATAATACACAGCTTCAGTACATACCAGTAGCAGTGATCAGTGATAATGGGTTACATTAAAATCAGTGCTATGTAGCCATGGAGACCTTAATGAAGACCATTTATTGAAAGCACTTTTCCATCTATGGATTAACATAACTAAGCCTACTAATTACTAGTTTCCACAGTTACTCCAGTTCATGCGTAAAAAGATCTGAATTTTGGGACTACTGCAGCAGGTCTTTTTACCAGGCAAATGTCCTTATTGTTCACCCAACCGACAGCTTCAGAACTATCAATTAATTGAATATATTTTTGATAATTAGGGCCTATTAGGGCCTAGCTTAACAACATAATTTATAGCCAATACCAGGCAGGAAGATCTGGTCTCATGTCTGAAACAAAATTATTGAACAAAGTCACTGAGAGGACAATTAAATACTGGCGAAAGGTCCACGATTTGTGGACCACGTATTACCTCCTCCGCATATCATTCATTCGATGCATAACTCATGAAAGCATCTGTATTAAATGCGTAGTCCGTGTATGAACACAAATCAGCTGTTACTTGTTAAAATGTATGAGTTAACAATTAATTAAAAATACCGTGCATTTTTGCACATTACAAAATATCACAGTTGCTTTGATGGAAGTAACCAAAGAATGTAATATTAGATCACCATTATCAACAATAACGCATTAACAAAACTGCACAGCGCAACAACAACTAGGCAAACTAGGCACATACCGGTATGCAGACCACTACTAGTTAGCAATTACGCATCTACTGAGCATCATTAACAGAAAAAAAGCAACAAAGATGTCACCAACAGTGGACATAAATGTGCAATAGGTAAATAATTCAACAATAACTTGAGGACTGGGGGAAAAAACAGTAACTACAAGCAGCTAATGCCGGCAGGTTAACAAAAAACTGCGTAAAATACATCATACAACGACAAAGCAATAAAAGTCGCATCGGAGCATTTTTAATTCTGCAGATAAACAGAAAAAACTAATAAATGTCTATAAAAGAAGCAGCCGTGTCGCCACGATTTTTGCCGACAATTAGGCTATGCAGCCATCCGTGCCCACTGCACTGTGCCTAGTGAGCAGTGAGCAAAGCTGCTAATGTGCAAGCCACTAGATGTAAATATTTACGTGAGATATACGCCTCATTTTTTGGACGTTTTTGAGATTTGGTGACCTTCACCTTTTAGCTGGCACACCAGTTAATCTTGGACTGGGAAATGCACACCAAAAATAGATGGATGGATGGACAGGTGACCTGTTATGTGGCCTATTACAAGACTATTAGGATGGCCGCATAATAATGTTAGCGACATATATACACCATGAGTAAAAAATGACACCCAACTTTTATCCATATCATTGCTAAATATAAGCAGATTTCAGAATTCATTCATCTGCACTCTCTGCGGAAAATTTGCGATGAAAAGCACATCTTAAACTCGTCACACTCTTGATAAACTATCCTGTGAAATATAAATTATCAAGAATTACACCAAATAAAGTGGATTTTCCATGAAGTGTGGCAGTGAAAAAAATGCAACAGTTGATCAGTATTTGGCAAAGATATGGAAAAAAAGTCTGTTGCCATGTTTGTTGACTCACATTGTAGTTAAAAACTGAAAAGTGCACGACAGCGTCACATATGGTTCAGAACTAATGAGATTCATGTTCAAAGAGCTGCAAGTATAAAATTGTTGTAATGTTGATATTTTGTTGAACATGTATTAAACTGCATTACAATGTCATGGTCCTCACACAAACAAGGTGAAACTGGGAAAGAGCCTATGCAGTAGCCTCAACAATTTTAGGGGCAGACTACACACAATTCATTAATAAAACTCTAATGAGAGACTCTTTCATTGTTTCAAACATGTCTCAAATCATCAAAAATAACATGCTAGATATCTATTGCTTAAATTCAGTTCAACACGTGCCAGCTTTGTTTATAGGCAATGAAAACTCAAAACAACTTCAAATTTCTTGAGGCGATGGGTACCGGTAGTGGGCCTCAACCACTGAAGCTGCCCAGGACACCCAAAGATAGGGACGCATTTAGAAATGCAAAAAAAGAGGGGCAGAGTGTGCACTTACATTTGAAATACACAAAATTAGGCCTTCCTACTCCTTTTTTTGTCTTACGACCTTCACCATGACGGATATTTTTTCTTTCCCCCATTTTTGGAGTTAACGTAGAACCCAGGCTTGAGCCCCCTGCCTAAATAACACGCCCCTGTCCACATTTCCAAAACTTAGTTTCCATCGAACGCAACAGATGCAACACATAGGACACAACTGATGCAATGTATGCCAGGCAACGAACGCAACCAAAGCAACATACGCAACGCAACGGCCGATGCATTTGTTATGCATAGGGCTAGGCTAATTCTCTCGCGTTTACTGCATATATATTTTCCTGCGTTGTGTGTGTCAGTTGCACCAAAAAGGCGTTGTGTTGCATCCACTACGTTGTCTGGAAACTGTCCATGTGCTGATGTGCGCCGTTGCATTGCGTATGTTGCTTTGGTTGCGTTCGTTGCCTGGCATACATTGCATCAGTTGTGTCCTTTGTGTTGCATCCGTTGCGTTCGATGGAAACTAAGTTTTGGAAATGTGGTAGTGTAGATAAGCAAGTGTGTGATCTCAGTCAGCGGGCTCGATGTAGTTCGAGGGGATCATGCCACGCTGGCCGCTGCTCAGGACGGTGCCCATCGCCCATCCCTCATCAAGGATCTCCACGTCCTGGATCAAGTCATTCTCACGAATAGACACCTCGTCGTTGTCTGCCGCATCATAGTTGTAGATTGCCCGGTACCTCGCCCCTCCCTGCAATCCACAACGAAGTAAGTAAAATGTGAATTGATACAGCGCATACAGTTAAAAATTAACTTCTAATGCACTAAATATATGTACACACACAAGCAATGCCTGCTAAAATACAAATACAATATGAATTTACGCTTGAAAACCGACAGAACAAGCTGTGGGTTTAATCTAGCAGATAATCTAAAAAAGTAATTATTTTAAAATGAAAATGAAATCAGAAAAAAACAAAAAAAAAATAAAAGTACAGTTATGATGCAAAACATAATAGTCAAGAAGCAGCTGAAATTAAAACAACTAAAAAGGAAAGAAATAATGATAACTAGAACTAGAAAAAAGAAACAAAAAAAATAAAAATTGTGAGTTTGGACAGAAATCTAATCAGTTGCTTGCAGCTATTCATGGCCAAACCCATCATGGAGTTTTGCAGACATAAATGGATTTAGGTTGTTGTTCAGTGGGTTAACCCCCTCCCCACAGTCTTTATACCACATGGCATCATGGCTGGAAGGCAGAGAGGCAACTCCTATAAATTACAGCCTGTTGAACTTGATGCTACATGAACAAAGCAATTAGTTAAAATACAAAAATCCATACTGTGCAGTCAGTTCTAAGTCGCAAAACACTCAGTCCAAGCCAAGTTCTCGTCTGATTTAACTACACTGGCAAACTCACATACTACATCACTGCAGAAAAATATCCGAAAAAATCATTAATGTCATGTTTAGCTCTAAAATTTACTTACGCTAGAAGGTTGCCTTGCAGCAGGATATGATGGCTCTGCAGTGCACACAGTACAAATCAAGCAATCACTACCAATGCAATCAATAATTGATGCACACACAATTTTTTTTTGAGTTCCTACAGCCATTTCCAACATCAACAGTACTAGTCAGAACAAATTTCTGGAACAAAAAGTTGACTTCAAAGTGAGTTTTTTGCTCTTCTTTCTATTGATTTCCTTCCTCCACTCTCTCTACCATACTTCGTAATCCAGCTCTGAAACCTGGAGTATGTGTGCGGCAATGTGGTTGTATAAATAATCTCACAATATTATTCTGACCACTAACCAGTCAAAAATATTGAATAAAATTAAAGATAACCATCGGAGAGTTCGGTGGTTTCAATCAAACTCCTCCTGCTTTGTTCAGCCAAGACGAGAAAAAACGTTGCATACAGATAACCAAAAACGTAACAACCAGATGCAATTTTCTCACAGAAAGTGCACAAAAATGCATTTGCAGGTAAACCCCTCTAAAAGAGCATACAGCAGTCCTAAGAATCCTAGCTGAATTGAACCCTCCTTTGGAAAAAATCTAGCTATGGACATTGGACCTATAATAATGATAATGGTGACTTTGAAAGCGATAACGACGAAGATACTGACAAAGACTTGCAAATCTGCAAGAGTGAGTTGTCACTTTGCTGACTTATTACGACGAATGCATAATAACAGAGTGTGGACCAGCCAAAAAGCTAACTATGCTTAAGCTTTCATAACTTAACGAGCAATGATGATAATCAGGCGCATGCCCCGAGCTGGAGCATAGCGGTTTCCACGAGGTGTTACCACTCATGGAAAAGTCGCGGCTGTAAAATTCCCCTGATGTCTAGCTGGGAACATGCAGGGTAGATGGCTGATCGGGAACAGAGTATCAAAGCTATCCGTAGCCACCCATGACTGGCCATCCAGTCCGGTTTGAGGTTGGAGCAATGCTTAGTGATAAAAAGCAAAAGGCATGTGTTATGTCAATCTTTTTTCCAGAAAACGTGTAAAGCTTGCACAACAGTGCATTTAACTATTGTATGCCTAACGTGCATGTAGAAATCTTCGCTGCCCCTAAAATTACGCTGAAGCCTAAATTTGACAGTAATGTACACATAGATTTAGCTCTCGGAAACGGTCACACCCCGTAAATTTACAAGTGTAGTGTAGATAAGCAAGTGTGTGGGACTGTTGATTACCATCTTGCTGGTAGTTGAAGGCAGCTTGTGGTGCTTCGCCACTGCCTCCCATGGCAACTGCAAGGTCGCGTGGCGAGCTACTCACATAGTTCTCTGGTATGGCCGGAGGTGCCCCAACCATCGTGTCACGATAGTCCTTCTGGTACACATTCTAAACAACACCGCAGCCAGTCATTCGCTGAGGTCTGAGGTTGTCTTAATATCACAGCAACCACGAATCAACGTTAATTGTAAGCTCACAGTTCAGTTCATACATGTACGATAAATATCATCGCACATATGATCAAAAAAACATCATGCCTATATAATTCATTCAACGCTGGCTGTCATAATTCTGCTAATAAATGAATATGTGATGTGTGTGTGATCCCTGGCATATGATGTGATGTCAGTGAGTGCATATTTGGTACAGTATTTGACAATTTGTAGCGTTCATAAATTTCAAAAGTTCTTACATTTTAAAAATCTGGAATGTGCCCAGACACGGACGGCAGCATTCTGAATATATGACAGATGACACAGGCAAAAATTACAAATGTTCTTATTGTTTTGTGTTTATTCGACAAGCCAGAGGGATAGTCAGCTGAAGTGCAGGACTACAGATATGAATGAATGAATAACAAATGTTTTATTCACAACCCAGGAAGTAACATAAATCCCCACATTATCACACGTATGTTGCTACTTATTTGGACATGCTGCCACCGCACTCATGGCTGTGTCGTGTCAAAAGAGCGACAATTGACCTACCAGAATTGGCACACAGCTGCACCAAAGTCAACATATATTAATTCATCCATGTCATGCGATGCTTGGCGAACAGGGTGACGTGGGCTTACTTGGACAGCAAAATTATGTAAAGAACTGTGAGTCAGGGAGACGGGCATAAACTTAAAATGCACTGGTTTTAGCATTTTACTGAAATACAATGTGACACTCGAATAAAACTGTGCTATAGAATTATGCTTACTAAACTAAACGAACTCAGCATGAGCTGACCAAAACAACGGCAGCAGCAGCAGAAGCAACAGCCAGTCAGCAGCAAGCAGCAAAGGGCGGTTGGTCGTTGCTTGGTTCAGTCTAAGTGGCAATGAGGGGTGGCAGGTAAT
>Ga0209367_1010893_pt1 | contig 12126 bp, 2 predicted proteins | sample WorMetLIZISLAND2_FD_187412 | JGI IMG/M metagenome (GOLD analysis project Ga0209367, IMG submission 187412) | Marine gutless worms symbiont microbial communities from Max Planck institute for Marine Microbiology, Germany - Olavius geniculatus... ... | reverse complement strand
GACTTAGGTAGTCCTATCACACCTCACACGATAGTGTGAGTGTTGTAATGACGACCTTAGAAGTACTGTATATGGGAAAAGGCTAATTTTGTCACTCAGTCAACCCAAAACTCCTAAACCGATCGTCACCAAATTTGAACGGCGTGATTACGTCGTGGACGCCTACCACTAAAAAATTTGGGCTCAATCCGCCTAGGGGTTTTGCTCCCCATATAGGTGAAATATACACCCCTCCTGTTCAAAATTTACTACACTTCTTTGGTTCTTGAACTCGCCTATAGGCGAGTCCGTTAGACCGAATTTTACGCTTAATACGTCAAGTGATGCGGTTCTGCGCAAGGAAGTGCCTTTTTATTGTTATAAAATAAAAATTTTATTTTTCACTTATTTATTCGAAAAATTCGAAAAAAATTACCATGGCGCCCATGGGAAAAATTTAAAAATTCGTTAAACTGTCATAACTTCGGTTGTGTGCAAGATAGAGTCGTAACTTTTGGTTCTAGGATATGGTTTTCGGAGACGGCCTAATTAACGGTGACATTTATATTTATCCCCGGTTGACGCCCGTTGCCATGGCAACGAAATTTGGGACAAAGTTGGCTATAACTCGGCTTGCGTAAGAGAATTTTGCGAGATTTTTGCGCCTATAGGGGGTTTACGGGGACGGGCTTGTATGGACACCATATGCTAGCCCCATGTAAGGTTACCCAAATGATTTTTGCTGTTTTAGAGGACTGATACCATCACATCGTCCTTACACACAGTTGTATACTGGTAAGTTTATTACATATATATTATATATAGGTGAGTCTTGTGAGTCAGATTCCGACTTGATCAGCAAACTTGAACGTATTTTTTTAGCGTAGCATGCTAAAATAGCTTAACCAACCTGACCCAGTCGATCGGACCCGACCTGACCCGAACTGCGCAAGAACAACATCTGGACCTGACTCAACCCATGGATGAACCCGATCTATGCCAAGTCCGTGTCAGATTTCTCCCCGGAATAATTTTAGGGTTACCCATGCACTTGGAGTTGGTTCGGGCAAATGTCCGCAGAAAAGAAAATAAGCACAATGACGTCACAGTTCTGAGTTTACCTAACGTTTACTGCATTTATCCGCCGCATCAGCTGCTGACGCTGAAGGAACGACGGCCACTAGTTCTCTGTGCTAGAGAGTAGAGACGGACGAATCGTGAAATTCTTTAACTTTTAAAAAAGATAACTAACAGGAAAACGAATAACAAACGCATTAGCAAAATCACAATAAAAGATTTCAGATTACGTAAAACACAAATGAGTCTTAAAACCAAAAGTGATAAGATCGAACAAAACAACTTAAGATTATAACTGAGATGAAGACCGGCGATTTCAGCAAAACTTGCGTTTATTAGCTTTCATTATTCACTTCTTTATTACAACAAATGTTCGACACTCTAGTAGGCCTACAGTCAGTATCGATATAAGCATATAAGCTTACAGCGAGTGATCGTAACGTAGGCTAGAGCTTGCAATGATGAAATTTAATTCCTAATTAAAACAAGATGCACTGCATGCATAACCCAACTACAGACCGCCAAGACCAAACATGTGAGATGCAGAAAGTCGATTTCGAGACCGTGACAGAGACAGATGCGATATCAAAGCTTTTGCGCAGAAGTAGGCCTAGGCCCCCTGTGGGCTGCTGCTGGCTTCGAGACATCACGTTACTGATGACTGCACGACGTCCGAAGGGAATAGGCCTATGGTGAAACGTTAAGGAGCGACGCCAATAGGCTAAGCGACAGAACTAAACTGGACTAAAATGAAACGAAACGAACTTACGGTAAATGAAATGAAATACGACGTGTATATTTTGCATGTCGTTCGTTCACTTTCGTTTTAGTCCAGTAAGTTATAGGCCTACATGTATAGGCCTATGCAATATGTGGTGGTTGATAAATTGAAATAAATAAATAAATAGTTCCATTCCTGTCGCTTTAAACACGCCTTTGAAGTGCGCAATGAACTGAACTAAACTGAGTTTATTAAACACATTTGCACCTTAAAAGCTGAATAGCTGAATATATACAGTGACACATAAATAGCGAAATATGAAAATCATGCAAAAAAGTTCGAAGAGCAAAAAAACTAATAGCTAGGCAGAAAGAAATACAAACAAAAAACAACAATATTTCCAGTAGTCTATGTGAAGTGAAATGGTATAACTATTTAGTAGTCGTAAAACTGATCCCTGCCAAAAAGCTCCCCAGACAACACAGCCCCCTTCCGTTCTCAGGTATTTTAGGTGCTAGTAGTTATGTAGTTGACTGATAGTAGAAATTCCAGCTGTTCAGCTGCTGACAAGTTTTTCTTTGCTTAAACAGAACGTTTTGTCGTATAAATCCGCTCATTCTCGGTCGGACCTATCCCGTGTCGGCTATCCTGCGGCTATCAGCGCATTGTCAGCGATACCTGATCGCGCAGCGTGAGCATATCATATCTCCAACTGTATCTAACTGCATCACTTCTTAGGCCTCCTATGTTTATCTTTCAGTTCTCTTGGCGGCCTGCTTATGTGCAGGTACGTATAAACCTAAATTCTACTTACTTCGATCTAGCGTGGACTTGTTGTACAAGACGCTGTACAACAAGTCCGCATTAAATCGAAGTAGCCTAGTGGAGTTTAGGCATGAAACATTACGGTAGGTCTACCGTCTGCATCCTTCCATGAGTTCTATTCATCTTTCTGCATTATTTCTGGTAGGCTGATGGCTAATTTTCACCTACGACGCCGACGCGACTCAACTCAATTCAACGCAACTTCTCAGCCAGGCTAGCAAACAACGCGTGCACAGCGTGCACAGCAGCGTGACGTCACAATACTAGTGACGTCATTCCATTGTCACCCACAATCACGACAGTAGTTATGTAGTTGACTGATAGTAGAAATTCCAGCTGTTCAGCTGCTGACAAGTTTTTCTTTGCTTAAACAGAACGTTTTGTCGTATAAATCCGCTCATTCTCGGTCGGACCTATCCCGTGTCGGCTATCCTGCGGTTTTCCGAGCCAGCGTGTATTGAGTTCGTTCTATAGGCCTATGCACAGATCAAGAGTTGACGTCGATAACCACACCAGACGTTAGTATACTCGGCCTTAAGTACGATACTCGACAGTTACGACGGCTTTACATGTGTATAACAGGAAATAAAACAGAAGCATTCAGTAGTATTAGGCTAGCGCGCGACGCGTGAGCCGTGATCGATTCGACGTTCGTGTAAAAAGGCGACAAAGTTACGATGGCTGACAAAACGCAGTCGGAGGACGAGAAGTCGAAATGCTGCAATCATTGTACCAGGTATGCATAGCGCTCTTTATCGACCACCAGCAACAGTAGCGTGAGATTGAGAAACAAGAAACCCGGCTGTCGTTAAGATAGCCGACCGTACTGGTTGTCAGTGACCTTGAAGGTGGTGCGATGTCGATGATTTTCATCTAATCTGAAAGGGCGTATGTTATTACCTATTAGTGATTAACAGTAACCTTGGCCTATATCTTTCACCGTTTCTGAGATATAACTACTTATCGTTTAAAACTTTCCATTAAAAAAATGCGGCCAAACCGCTGCAGATAAAGACATGGTTACTATTGACAGCCTATAGGCCTAGGAAGTCGCCTGGGCCCTATCCGATGGTACTATCGCCGATTTTTTACGACTTACCGTTTAGCCGCAATATACATTTGCGATAGACGAACAGACGACAACTCATACCAATAGCTCGACGTTTCCTTTAGTACGGTCGGCTAATAAATCTATACGAACACACAGTTATCCTATAATGCAAACACACGCAAAAATATTAGTAGGCTATACAGTTCTGGGTACGTCTCTGTAAATAGTGATAAATTAATAATAAAAAATATGAAGAAGAAGAAGCGTAGTAAAGCCTAAATTTGTTTGAGCGTTCTCCGAGAAAGCTGAGAGCAACGGTTCGCCAATTTTTAGCTGAAATAAAAACAAAAAATATTATTAGATTGTGACCGACAAATCTAATGTACTCCTCGCGCGCATTATTTTCTTTTGTATTTTTTAAAGAAGCTTTTTCGTTCCTTTCGGTTTATATTAGAGATCCGGCGTCTAATTAAGACTCGTTTAATATTACACTAATAGTGACTGGCGTCGAGGTCCTTATTAGAAATTGTCTCCCAGAACTTCATAAAATATTGCCCGATTTTAAGAACTGAGAGAAAAAAATTCCAATAATGGTGGATAACGCTAGTTGTCATTTGTCTTGTTATACTTAAATGCATGCGTCTATCTGGCACCGTTATGGAGATATGGCCGTTTGAAGTTCTTCCAAAAAGGCTCTTCCAGGAACAGAGGTCGGTCGTTGGTCGGTCGTCGGTCAGTCCTCAATATTACACTGATTTCATATACTCCTTTTCGCTACGTTAGGAACGTAGGGCGCGAGGAGTAAAAAATAAAGTTTTTAATTGCCGCAATCGCGTAAAACGCATATACGTATATCACGCATAAATGTTCACGTTGTGACACGTACGACTTGCGGATTATGCGCGCTGGCCGGCCGGAGACTCCCCCACTGCACACAAGGCGCAGTACAATCCTCGGCAACATAGACGGACGGCCGCATATGTTGGCACCAGCGCCTCGTGGCAAAGGGAAATTGCTCCCTTTTAAATTTTAGCCTGTCGGTAAATTCTGTTGTTGTCCATCCTGGCTACGGCCCTGATCACGATTGTCTGGACGCTGTGTGTAGGTCAAGAAGTTGTCGGTTTTTTATCAGCGTTCTGAGCTCCAGCCTGTGCCTGGGTCTGGCGTTCACGGCTTATACCATCAGCGGAGCGTTTTTCTTTCAGGTCAGTTAAGTACGTAGTACGTACTGCACGTCATCGTCATCACAGGCTGAACGGTAGTTCAAGCTCTGTGTTAACGGCGACTTCTCTATATGGGAAAGTTAAAAATTCGACCCCCCACAGAATCAAAACCCCTGACCCAATTGAGATAAAGTTTGGCACGGTTGATTACGTGAGACGAGCCCTAGTGCAAAATTTTACGTAAATCTGCTTAAGGGGTCTTCATGGCAAATGGGTGAAATACGCGCAAAAAATTTTTAGTAGCCGACCGTATACTTAAATAACGGTCAAGCTATGGCATGAGTTGTCGTCCGTCTGTTTGTCCGTCCGTCTGCAACGGATGTATTGTGGCTAACGGGTAGGGCGTAGGAAAAAGTTTTTTTATAATTAGCCATGGGTGTTATGCTCGGGCATGCAAAATTTGAGTTATTTACTCTAGGGGAAACATTTTCAAATTGAGGGTTAAATGACGGGGTTTAGAAAAAATTCTGGGGTTTTCAACGGAAAACTGGCCATATCTCAGAAATGAAGAGATACGTCTTAAATTAGGCCTATTGTAAATCACTAATAGAAAGTCGCATATGCCCTGTCAGATTAGATGAAAATCATTGACATGAGATGACCTTGAAAAGTCATAACGCACTGTGCAATGCCAATCGTGCAGCATTGTGGCTAAACAGTAAGTCGTAGGGGGTCTGCGATGGTACATTCGGATATGGCGGTGGCGACTTGTTAAATGCTGTCAATAGTAACCATGTGTCCATCTGCAGCGGTTTGGCCGCAATTTTAAATACAATGTTTAAAGCTATAAGTAGCCGTATCTCAGAAACGGTGACAGATACGGCCTAGGTTACTATTAATCACCAATAGGAAGTGGCATACCCCCTAACAGATTAGATGGAAATCATTGATCTTGGATAACCTCGAAAGCCGTTACGCGCTATTGCGTCTAAACGGTGCGAGAATGCGCCTAAGTTTTTATTGATCACTAATAGGAAGTCGCATATTGGTTTTTAAGTGGCATGAAAATCATTCACCTTGAATGTTCTTGAAGGTCAGTAATGCAACAGAAACTGTATAGGCTGTTGCTGTAGCGTGTCTTCCCGAGCAAAGCGTTTTTATTGTGAGAAATATTTGCAAAACCTGCGGCTGCGTCCGATATTTTCCTTGTTTATTTACTCTGTAGCTGTTTATATCACCTGGCGAGATGACCACGTGCATGAAACAGTAGCTATTTATATCGCTTAGCGAAATGACCACGTGCGATGTCTGTTATACTATCATTCATTGTAGCGTTCGAGACAGCGTTTCGTTAACATAGCGTGCATAGAACTGTCTCACCTCTGACAAATCACTTTCTCTCCGTGACTGGAATGAAAACGCTGGGCTTCGGACTGGGCTTCGGACGTAGGCGGTACGGTCGGCTTTTCCTAGCGATAGCTGGGCTTTTTGTGTATAAACACGTAGCTGCATCATTGTTTTCTTGCAGACACAAAATTATCCTCCAGGCCTACATTAACGCTGTTTTACGTAGGCTTACATTACATACAGGGTGGGCCAAAAATGTAAGCTGTTGCACTTTGTCCATATCTTCGCTAAATATTGATCAATGTTCACAAATTTTTTTACCTATGGACTCTGTAAAAATTTTTCTATTCACCGGCATGCACATGACATTTATTATGTCGCTACACTACCTTGTAAAATATAAATATCCAAAAACATACAATGTCTACAGATGAACAGAAGGTCTAATGGTAAGTTTTTGAAGTATTTAACTTAAACGTCAAAATATGAGTTAAATTAAATGTCAAAAACATTGGCGGATATGTTAAACATTAAAAAATAATTTTAATTTTTACTGTGCAGTAATTTTTAATGTACATTAATACTGGTTGATGGCTGGCATCTTGCTCAGTTAACTGCATGAGCATATAGAGAAATGTATTTCAATTGTGTGGCTTTGCAATCGGTGCACTATTTTTTAAACATGAAAACTTACTTCGTAGCTTTACCTAAATGTTTTTGACACTTGTTATTACTTATATTTAACATTTTACTTAAATACTTTAAAAATTTACCACTCAACCTTATTACCATTTGTAAATATTGTATGTTTTTGGATATTTATATTTTACAAGGTAGTGTAGGGACACAATATGTGTGATGTGCATGTCACTGAGTAACAAATTTCTTTCAAAGTCTATAAGTGAAATAATTATGAAAATTGGTCTATATTTAGCAAAGATATAGAAAAAGTACTACAGCTTACTTTTTTGGCCTACCCTGTATACCGTACAAGTCTTTCGCCATGTAGAATCACTCTAATTGTAGAAGCTTATCTCTCTGACAAATTTAGACATCCGCGTCGCCATGCAGCTGTAGGAAAGAAACATTTAGTCGGTCCGTCCCTTTGCCTTGCATGCCGAAAAAATGCTTAACATTTGTTTGAATTTATCTACTGTATCAACTGACTTTTTGCTTGCTTAGTTACTTACTTTTTTCGTTTCAGTTCTTGGAACTTTCCAACGAAGTGTCGCAAATGGCGGAGTGGGGCGAAACCGTCCGGAGTATAACGTCATCACTGTGCAACGTCACTTCCGCTAACAGCAGCGACACCGTACTCCAGGTACTAGAAAAGATGCGTCGATCGTCGTAATTTCAACAACGCTTAAACGTATATTTATTACCGTTTAAAAAGTGTATAGTGTACACTGTATGTTTTATCTGAGATTCGGTGACGTTTTTGTTTTTTTTAGATTTTTGACTGGTCATCTATTCATGTTTGTAGTACTGTATGTTTTCCATTTTTGGGCAGAATTGCGTTTTGCAGTGCTAGCGATCCGCCTGTTCCTACACATTTCTTCGTAGCTTGGTCTCTCTGTCTGCCGTCTGTCTGCCACATTCGTGCTTATTGCGTAAACCGTTTGGCGGATTCAAATCTGTGTGCATTGTCCAGTCCAGTGACACATTGCGTTAGATGGGTGCTGCCATCTGATGATCAAAGAGCGATTCCGCTTTTTAACTGACTGACTGATCGGTTTACGGTAAAACTCTATGCAACTTTTCTCTCTTTCACTCTGGTTTGTTTTAAAGCTACGACTTTTTCTGTTAATTTCTGTTTCTGAGCGAGTGACGTCTTTCGTTTAAACGCGAACGGCGTGTTCTTTCAGGTGATGAGTTGCTACCTGCGTGCTATCACAGAGATGGATGGTTGGCGGAACTACGTGGTAGAATTGAACGCGTCAAAGCGTTGGGCTTTTCCAGGAGCATTACTTTACTCCGTCTCACTAGTCACGACTGTCGGTGAGTCTGCCCAAGTTCCACTCTCAGTAGCGTACTTGGACTTGTCGTGGACATGTTGGACAACAAGCTGTATAACAACATTTTGACGTGTCACTAGATGTTGTGGATGTCTAACAAGTTTTTGTACAACCTACGGATTTGCTATAGGCTTACGTACTGTTGCTACCTGGCGTAAAAGCCAGGGGCAGGGGGAAGGGCAGTTGCCCCCGCCCAGATTTGGGCAAAACGCCGTAAAAATTCGGGCAAAACGGCGAAAAATTTGGGCAAAAAACTGAGAATTTTTTTTAAAATACAGGACAAAAAAGCAAAAAAAACTGTCTAACGAGTATATTGCACAGTGGCTGCAAACTGAAGAAAAATTTTTTAATTCTCAAATTTTAAGCCTCCGCTATTGCAGGACTCTTTGAACCTAGGAGGTCGAAAGTCATACGGTACGTTATAGGCCTATGCTAAAGATTTCGTACGCAGGTTGTGTTGGTCTATCTCCATTCTCCAGCCATGTCATTGCAATTCACTCCTACAGTATGCGCCGCAGCGGGAAAAATCGAAAAAATCACTATAATACTTCTTATATTAAAAATTCAAAGTCGTTTAAGGTTATCAATGTTGATACCCCTTGAAAGCCCGTCAGCAGTTCTTGTTACAGCAATATTAAGTCTACGTCCATCTGCAACAGTTTTCACGCTAAAGCTAGACGAGCCAACAGCGTCTTTGATGCCCGCGTGCGCTGGTTTCCTTGAGGGGTTCAAGACTTGGACTGTTGAAATCTACGTTTAATACTGAAATTTCGTGAACAAATTGTTCTGGTTCAACTCTAGTGATTTCGGCGCAATTCACTCTTAAAGTGGGCGTCACAGCCCGAAATCGCAAAAACGAAAGTCAATTGATTTTTTGGCGTCAACGTGCATTGTTTGGGTTCATTTTGACACTATTTCGAGAAAAAATGGCTTAAAGTTTCACAGTAGATAATCGCCATTTCTGGTCTCCCGAGAGGCCATTTCTCCCTATATGGCATCGCCATGATTGAAACATATTTGCAGGGCAGATAGAGGCCCGGACAGCGGACCGCGAAATTTGTAGACAGTTGCGGTCTGCCAATTGCTAATTCTGCATACAACAGTTCAATTTCTTTTTCTGCTCGCTTCGCTCGCAGGTTATCTGTACCTCCACTTTTAAATTTATTTTGCCGCCCTTGTTTGTCTTTATTATGTAAGCAAAAAAGGTTGCAGTACAAAAAATAGCTAAAATACAGTGAAAATTGCAAATGTATGTACGAAGGGCCCTCATTTGCTCTCAAGGCTCAGGGCCCGAAGGGACCATGATCTGGTTCTGAATATTCGGGCAAGTTGCCTTCTCTGCCCCCTATGCTGTTAGGCCCTATAGGCCTACAGTTGTTGAAAGCAACAACAAAATGGAAGCAGATAGAGTTTTGGGCTTATGAGAAGTCCACCTTACCGACAATTTGAGGATGCGAGCCCTTGTGTTAGGAAATTAGTTTGCCGGTGTACGTGGCTCCAAGGAGCGAAGACCGCAAGACCCTACGCTGTAGTTATTCGTTTGATTAGGCCTAAGCCCTAGGCCCACTGCTTCGGACACTGGTTGCATGTTCCCGAGTGCATTTAGTTCCGGTTATGTGTGCTGGCTTACCGTTGTGTTTACCTTTCTGGCAGTCTCCAGCTGACTGCCGAGTGACGACGCTCCTGCATGTCGTCGTCATGCGCTCTATACCGACACGATGACACTGCAAGCAAAGCCGGCGGAAGGGCCCCCCGTACCTCCCGGCCGGGGGGAGGGTTCACGTATGCTCAGGGGTCTCATGCTAAGTATATGAAAAAAAATTTCTACTTCAAAAATATATATCCAAAATATAAAATAACTAAACATGTGGAAAGTTTACTCAAAATGGACAAGTTTATTACTTTTCATTAATGTATAGTAATGTATAGTGTTACGTATTGCGGCCTATTAAACTTCATTTTTGCAAAGACAACACAAACTGTATCTGATTTTTTTTGCGTTTTCATTTTTTTAAAGTGGGCAAATTAAAAATTTGCGGCTTTCAGTGAACGTGCAAAAGCCAAAAGTGTTTCAGCTTCAGGGGGGCTTCGCCCCTCTGTCCCCTGACCAGGGGCTCTGCCCCTGGACCTCGCTGGGGCTTCGTCCCCAGACCCTCATTATAGAGGGCTCACACTTGTATTTGGGGGGGGGGCTCCAACTCTCTAGCCCGGCACTGGCTGCAAGTGCCGTCGACGCGACGCTCTACCATCAGCTTTTTCCGGTGGCAGCAGCTCGAGCTTGGAACAGTCTGCCACCTGCGACGAGAGCCGCCAACTCACTGCTGCAGTTTCGGCGAGAGACAAAAGCGCATCTCTTCCGCTATAGTTGCTTCTGGACTAATTCATCAACTGTTGCTGACAGTCTTGCACTTATTCGCTTAGTGCTCACAACATACTTATACAAGTAATTTATGTACAGTGCCCCGGCAATGTCGTTGCTGTGATAGTGTCACCACAGAGTGGGCCAAAAACGTGACACTTTACTTTTGTCCATATCTTCGCCAATTATTGGTCGATTTTCAAAATTTTTTACTGGCACACTCTGTAGGCCCTTTTATTTATCGTTCACCACGTGACAACATCGCATCAGCGATTCCGCTTCCAGCAAATTACTTTGGTGCTCGTTTGTTGTGTTGTTAATATTCGTCACTGCAGGTTACGGCAGTCAGATGCCTGGTACAACTATCGGTCGTTTGGTGTCGCTACCGTACGTCGTGTTCGGCATCCCGCTGACGCTGTGTTTGCTGTCGCGTGTGGGACGAGATCTCGCCCGGTATTTCCTGTGTCTGTACCGCCGCGTCTGCTGTGATCTGTTGTGCTGTAAGCGATGTCTGCGGCAAAGACGTCGCCGACTTTATTCGCTAGGTGGACGCGCTCTTCGCTCTCAGAGGTCGCCAAACGGCGCCAGCTACGTCGCCAGCATTAACACTGGTAGGCTAAGCATCAATGAAGTAACTTAGGAAGAACGTTCAAAAAGTTCGTTGCTTGATTCAAATAACGAAAAAAGATACACGTCATTGGCCTATTTTGTTAATTTTCAACATATTCTCGTGCAGCTGAATTGTATGCAGTTGGTCCAACTTTTCTTCAAAGCTCGGATTTCGTTGTATATATGGAAGAAGTTTGGATCTTGGTCTTCCAGCCAGTAATTTGCTCCGGATCCCAGAGGGGAAACTTAAAAAGCTTCCCAAACCTTTTAGCCGGCTGGGCAGAGGGAGTTGTGAAAGAAAGAAAAGGGGTGACTATTTACGGAAACATCGTTGAGTATGCTCGCTATTGCTCCTGACTGCCTCAACTTGCTAGCTGTCTTGTATGATTTTCTATTATTATGTTTTATTGGCGCCGTACGGCGTCGAATGAAAATGTTCACGCTATTGTTACAGTCGTCAGCGAGCGCGCGTATCGTCCGCGCAGTCACGTGTACGAGAGCATCGTGAACAGTGACGTCGACGAGACCTGGCGTCACGTGACCTCATCATCACTGCAGCGGCGACGAAGGGCAGACGAGGACGCCCAGTACTACTCACTACCACGACAGACTCCCTCCGCACACCACACGGACTTCGGCTACCGGCCACAGCGCAAAGCCAGCACCCTGCCCAGAAACAACGGCCGAATTCGACATAGCGACGACTGCCCAACGAAAACCCTGACCGAAACCGGAACCGCCATCGACAAACGCCGCAAGGAGAAACCAGCGGATCTGCAGTTGCTGGAAACGGTGGCAAAGATCAGCTTGGCTTTCGAAACCGAAAGTACAGCTCGTGACGTCATCGATGACGTTTCGCGTGTCGATGACGTCACGTGGGAGACGTCGAAGTACAGGGATGTGAGCGGTCTTCCGGTTGTTTTTCGACGAGGGGGAGGTCGACGGCGTTCCAGACCGTCGTCCGCGGTGGGCGGTCGGCG
>Ga0209367_1010892_pt1 | contig 12126 bp, 6 predicted proteins | sample WorMetLIZISLAND2_FD_187412 | JGI IMG/M metagenome (GOLD analysis project Ga0209367, IMG submission 187412) | Marine gutless worms symbiont microbial communities from Max Planck institute for Marine Microbiology, Germany - Olavius geniculatus... ... | reverse complement strand
CCGAACGAGGGCGCTAAATGAGAGGGGGTGGGCAAAATTTGCGATTTTTGGCCAATAAGTCGCTGTATCTCAGTAACGGTGTGAGATAGGGCCTAGGTTACTATTAATCACTAATAGGAAGTCGTACACTGGCTCTCGATTGGCGCCGAATTCAATGATCTTGAATGACCCTGAACTCCAAAATACGGGGTTTTATGGATTTTTTGGCGATTCCAGGCTGTGACACAGGTCTATATCAACCACATGGTGGCGCCACGCTACTATCGTTATGCGATCCAGATAGAGAATTTGGTATTTGTATATTAACTTAGCGTGAACACCCCAATTTTCAGCTAAAATACTGAACCGGAACTGCTATAGGCTTTCGCGTGTCTCGTGAGCATCAGCTGAAATTTCTTGTACAGTTTTACTAGCAAATCGAGTGTGTTTGAGGCTGTTACAGTTATGGCTTATATAATACTTACTTACTTACTTACGTCGTCTTCGTCGGCGTCGTAGGAGCAGTAGCAGCAGCAACAGTTGTGAACAAGATTACTGTTGGTTCATGTCAATCCGTGCCTGCTGTTGCCTACAGTTTGTAGTGAAGCTTTACTGATTTATGTCAGAGATTGGACTAGTTGACAATTTTTCTAATCAGATGCAATTAGAATTTGTTTGGTGAAAATGCCAGGTGATTAGAATTAGAATTGGTGCAAGCTTAAAGTTAGAATTATAGTTTGCATTTGTTACTTTGTAATTAATTGGAACTATCGAAATTTAAAAGCGCTAACTACCACATAAAAACTCAAAAAACACAACTGGCAGCACACTCCAGGCTCCTACAGTGCTTACGGTAGCTTTAACTACACTGTGCCGCAAAAAATAGGTGCCATTATTATTTTTTGAATAACTGCGTGAAACATTGGCCGATTTAAAAAAAAATTTGGCACGCAACATTGGAAAGAAACTTGATGTAAATGACTGTAGTTTTGCCCACCTCACCTTATTACTGTTGCTACATTACTTTGTGCCATGCAGAATTTGTAGTTTGACCATTTACAACAATGAATTCATACTGCGTAATACATGCATAGTTTTACTACATTTTCTACACATTTTAGAACCACGGGGCGTAGCAACGGGTATTCCATGAAATCATGGATCCAAATAGTTCACGTGGCCCACGATTCCCTGAATTATGCCGTCTTTGGGTCCTTTAGGGGGCTCCATCTCTCATCTGATTGGTTGCTTGTCTGACGTCCAGGCGGCGGAGGCGGTGGACATTCAGGCAGCTTCTACACGCTCGGAATGCGTTCACACTACAACCCGTATGCACAGCCATCCAGGACTACCTACCAGTGGCATTAAGTTTTGTCTCCACTATACTGACGAACTCGTTCTGTCGTGGAACGTGTGTGCTCATGGTACAACAAGCTACAACAGCATTCTTGACATGTTGCGAACATGTTGCGCGGGGTTTTGATTTTCTTGCAGACTCAGCGGCCTAACTGTGGGAGACAAAATGTAGGCAACTGGCTCGCTCCGGGCGCCAGCCTCCAGAGCTCAGTTTTGGAAACAATATCATAGTCCTCATTTTTTAAAATTAATTTGTGAAGTGAACTCAATAAATTAATATAATAGGCCTAGATCAACCTAGAGCATTGTGTTTTCGCTATCATATAATTCTGCCGATCCTGAACAAAAAAGGACGTTAAGTTCTGGTCCTGGCATACCGGTAGGCTGTATGATATGACAGGCCCGTGTGGTGCCATGCATTATCTTGCCTCTGGGCGCCGACGACGTAGTTCGGCCACAGAGTTGCTTTTTGTGCAACTTTTCATGTATTTGCTGCAGACCTTCTAATTATTGTTGATTTGTTGCACATCGCGTTGTACAAGTACAACCCAACCACAGCAAGTCAAACTAAGTGCAGTCTGACCTTTTGACAACTGTTGTGACGTCATCTCCACTTCCTGTGACTTGCTGTGAGACTGTAGTTCCCGCCGAACGTATTTTACTGTCAGTACTGTGTACTTATAAATGTACAAAACATCAGTTTATACACTTATTGATTATAGACTAACACATTTAAAACAGCAAAAATCATATCACTCACCATCACATCGCCTAACTGTCAATGTGCTGTTGAATAATATCACCTTTTTATGATTTTTGCTGCTTTCGATGTGTCAGTCATTGAATATCGCCGTTAACAAGTGTATAAACTGATGTTTTGTACATTTATATTTGCTGTTTTATTACAAAAACAAAGTTTTTATGTTGATGATCAATTATAAACCATTTGTTTTCCACGGCCATGAAGACACAGAACCTTAAATATTTTGGGGTTACGATTTTGACCTGTAGGGGTCACGTGACGTCATCGGAACGTGACCATTGGACTCAGCGAGGGCACTTTCCTATTGGTGGTCAATGATGACCATGCATCTATCTTGCACCGTTACGGAGATATGGTGCCTCAAAGATTTTGTGGGTCACGAGTTTGACCTTTTGGGGTTCAACTCGGCATATGTTGTTTTTTATTGGTGGTCCATGCATCTAACTTGCACCGTTAGGGAGATATAAAGCCTCAAACTTGCATTTGCCCATGTTCAAGGCCATGTTCCCAGCGCCACTGAAGTCTTTTTAGCACATACTGGCGCTTTACAAGTCAGATTATTATTATTATTAAAAGTTCATGCGCATGCGCCGTGTCACGTGACCTGTAGGCAGGGGGTCCAAAATAACCGCATATTTGGAATTCTCGAGGCCACATTGCCTATTCACTATGCCACTTTGATGAGGCTACGATGACGATTAAGGGTAGTTTGTAGATGAGCATCTTCATTGTTAAGCATTTTCAGTGGTATTTTCTGTCCGAAAATGGGCTTAAAATTTGCGGTTTTGGGGGGATTAGAAGGGGAAAATACTAAAGATGAATGTTGAGACCTCCCTAGGAAATCAGTCCCCACCGAAACACGTCATCCAGTGCAAAGAATGCGGTGATACTCCCAAAAATGTGTTCTCCAGAGCTTGGCAAGAAAAGTAAAAAAAAAGAAAAAAATAACCCAATTGAACATTATATTTCACCCCTTTGCCCCGCCGACCCCACTGGGCCGATTTGTACCATTTTTGGCACGTAGGGTAAGACCGCCGACGTAATCATCCAAGTCAAATTTTAAGTCGATTGATTCAGGGGTTTGGGGGCTACGGGTGCCCAAAATCTGGGGTTTCCCATTGACTTTGATAGTCGCCCTTACAACAATGTTACGCACTAACGTGCTACACTGTGACAACTTTATGAGGCTACGAAGACGATTAAGCGCCGTTTGTAGGTGAAAATTTTATACATAGGCAAAAACGTTGATTGTGCATGCCCCGTGTCACGTGACCTATGTACGGGGTCCAAAATAACCACATATTTGGAATTCCCGAGGTCATATTGTCTATTCACTATACAACTTTTATGGGCCTACAATGACGATTAGTGGCCGTTTATAGGTGAAATTCTTATACAGGAGCGTTTTAGGCCGAAAATTTCTAAGTCCGTTTTTGGGCCCAGTTTTCGACTTTAGGGGATTTTTCAGGGGTTAGATATTAACTTCGAATTTCGGTTCCCGAAAAGGTTTGACCCTTGCGTGAGGCCGCGTTGTCCGAGCCATCGCACGTGAAAATCCGCTGGGCGGTCTGACTTGTAGGTCGGTCAACAAAAAAGGTATATATAATACTAGAAAAATTTTCGTTATATTTTGCTTATTTGCCGAGAAGCCCCCAATGGACGGATTTGCACGAAATTTTGCACAGGGGGTCGTGTCTCGCAGACTTAATCACCTGTTTCAAATTTTGTGTCAATCGGTTCAGGGGTTTCGAAACTGTGAGGGGACGAATTTTGCCATTCTCCATTGACTTAGCCGGTCGCCATTAACACAGGGCTGCGCTGCCGCGCGCCTGTGATCAAGGACGTCATGCTGGCGAAAAATGGTGGAGGGTTAGCCCCTGGTTTGCACCATTGCCTGGATCCCCTTTCCCCTCTCTCTTGAAGCTAAATGCAGGACGGAGGCGGAAAATATGCCCAATTTTCTAGAATTAGGAAACGCACCAAATCGCGGATATTTGTGTTGTCTTGTCAACGGGTGCGTTGCATTTCGCTCCCCTAAATACGCCACGCAGCCCAGGAAATACGTATATGAGGAAAACGGGAAAAGGCAATTTGGATGACAGGAGCATAGTCAGAAACTTGTTTTGGGAAGGTATAATATTTACTTGGCCTTATTTTGGGGGTACGTTTGATTCATATTGGCTCTGCACAGTGCATGGAATATAGGCCCCTACTGGTTAGTCTGCATCCAGTAATGAGTAAAAAGTGTTCTACGCGGATGAACTTGTGGTAGTTATTCTCTGCTTCAAAATCTGTGCCAAATCCAACCGCATCTGTTAAATACGTTTTGCACGAAATATGTTTTCATCTTTTGAACATATTTGGAGGTTCCCAGGTCCCATGAGCATGACGCTACCAGTCCTTATACTATAGTATGCAAGATACGCAGATTTGTAAACGCTTATTTAACGTATGACCTTGTATAATTGTCTGTCCAATGCTATGCATGGCATTGGACAGAGTATAGAATCACCTGAGTGTCTGTCCGTCCGTGCACCCAACTTTTCTTAAGCTATCTTCCTTCCCCTTCCGCTTTCCCTTGCCATTTCCTCTTCCCCCTTTTCCGTTCCCTTCTCATTTCCCTTCCGCTTCCCCTTCCCTTTACCTTCGCTTCCCTCTTTTCTTCCCTTTCCCCTTCTTCTTTTCCTTCCCCTTTTCCTTCCTCTACCCCTTACCCTTTCCCTTTTTTCCTTTCCCTCCCCCTTCCCTTTACCTTCTATTCCTTTTCTCCTTCCCCTTTTCCTTTCTTCCCCCTTCCACTTTCCTTTTCCCTTCCCTTTCTCTCCCCTTTTCTGTTTGTCTTTCCCTTCTTCCATCTTTCTTTTTGTGTCCACGTCCGTGCGTCTAATATTTGAGGCGCCATATCTCCGTAACGGTGCAAGATAGACGCATGGTGACGATGGACCATTTATAGTAAATATCTGGTGACAAATCGAATGATCACGTGACTGACAGTGTTTATTGTTTAGTTAAAATAATAGAGAAGGATGAAAGGATCATTGCTGCTGTACAATTTGAAATTAAACTGTTTGATTTTTTTCTACCAGTCGAAACACTCACTGATTAGCCTATATTTATACGGACATACACTGTAAGCTATCGAAATGCATTGGACAGACTCCGTGTTCGTATTAACATTATCTAGTGTCTTTTAAGATAATTAATTGTTAGTTGCCTTATGTACGTATTGTGTATGGTGCGTGTCTTCTTACTGTTTATAAAACTAGATGACGGCAGTACTTGTTTAACGATTATTTTAGCCTAGCGTGATATTTTGTTTTTTTCAAAGCATTTATAGGTTCTACTCGTTCGTACAGTGGCCCGACATTGCACGCCACTGTAGTGAGTGTAGTTATGTGAATTCAGTTTTTGCAATATACATCTAACGCATTGCATAAAAAACCCGCAACCATTTTCTGTGTTGTGATGTTTAGGCGTAAAATAAAAATGTTGTGCTTCCGGTTGCAGCCGGCAAAAAATAGGGACAGGCGGCGATGTAAAGCAATTTTTTGTCTGTCTAATGCAATGCAATGCAATAGCATTGGACAGAGTATAAAATCACCTGAGCGTCCGTCCGTCCGTCCGTCCAACTTTTCTTAAGCTATCTTCCTTCCCCTTTTCCTTCCCCGTCCCTTCTCCTTTTCATTTCCCTTTCCCGTTTTCCATTTTCTTTCCTATTCCCCTTTTCCTTTTCCTTCCCCGTCACTTTCCCTTCATCTTCCCCTTTTCCTTCCCGTTCCCTTTCCCTAGCGCTTTCCCCTTCCCCTTTTCTTTCCCCTTTCCCTTTCCCTTCCGCATCTCTTTCTCTTTATCTTTCCTTCAGACGTCCCTTCCCCTTTTCTTTCGCCTTCCCGTTTTCCTTCTTTTTCTTCCTCTTTTCCTTCCCCTTCCTCTTTTCCTTCCCCTTTCCCTTCCCCTTTCCTCTTTCCCCTTTCCATTTCCTTTTCTCTTCCGTTTGCTTTTTCTCCTTCCCCTTTCCCCTCCTTTTTCCCCTTCCACATTCCTTTTCCCTTCTTCCTTCTTTCTTTCCCTGTCCACGTCCGTGCGTCCAACATTTGAGGCGCCATATCTCCGTAACGGTCCCTGATGGACGCTTGCTCACCATGGAAATCGACCGCCGGGAGTCGAATGGTCACGTGACCGATGACGTCACGTGACCCGAAAAGGTCAAGGTCGTGTAATTTATACAACAACCCCATTATCTTTGAGGCGCCATATCTTTACAAAGGTGCGAGTTAGACGCATGGTGACAATGGATCGTTTATACTAAAGCGCTGGCGACGAATCGAATGGTCACGTGACTGACAATATTTATTGTTTAGTTATAATAATAGCAAAGGATGACAGTAACATTGCTGCTGTGCAATTTAAAATTAAACTTTTTGTTTTTTTTTCTACCGGTCTAAACATCTCACTGATTATATTTATACGGACATATATTGTAAACTATCGAAGTGCACTGGACAGACTCCGTGTTCGTATGAACATTATCTTGTTTATTATTTATTTTTCTGTCATGACGTGTCATGTATTATTACCCAACAACTCAAAAAAAACAAACTGACACACTAAATAGTACTCACGAGAACTTAAGCAAAGATACTGCAACATTTTAAGCTAGATGTAAATAGTATACTGAAAACTGTGCTGATATTTTTGAAGGTCCAATAAAAATTTTATGGACGCAGGTTTTTTTCTAAGTACGGACGGCAACTGGAAGCACGCAAATTTTTTTCTTAGGCTTTACTATTTCATACAGAGTAGCTGAGTGTACGTACAGTGCAAAAGTATTTTACAGCAAAGAAAAAACTGCAGATATATTCAGAGCTGGGCAGTAACGAAATTACATGTAATTCAATTACGTAATTCAATTACAAATTACAATTGTAATTTGTAACAAATTACATTTAATTGTGATGTAATTTGTAATTGGCAATAACATGTTCGTGTTTGTAAATAGTGTAGACTTTAGCTGACATTACCAAGTAATTGGTTTGTTGCTGCTTGCTCCTGGTGTTTTTTGGTCTGATAATAAATGACTGCATTACTACTGTACTATTGCTAGACTAGTTTGCTAGACCTATTAATGCATTTATCATTTATTATACTGATTGGGAAACAAGATTAGCAATTGCATGTAATTTGTAACTGAAGTAACTGAAATTACGTAATTTGTAATTTGGCCTCCGATTCCAAAATAATTTGTAATTCGTAATTTCAGTTACATTCATGTCAGTAATTTGTAATTGAATTACATTTGTATCTGTAATTTACCCAGTTCTGGATATATTGAAGTAGATGATAGTAAACTTAATATGAATAAATAAATGGCTTATTGTGTAAGTTGGCCAACCACGTACAGCCTTGAGCAGTGGGCCCGGCCAGTCGATCAGAATATGTCATATTTCGCGAATGTATCAGAGGCGCAATTAATGCCATTATCAGATACCGGAAGTGATCAGTGATCTCAAACATCGGCCAAGAACGGTGCTGCCACCAAGTTGGCGATATGCCATATTTCCTAACAGTAGGCCAAAAGAATAATTCTGGATGGTCCTGAATACGCAAAAGCAAACGGATTGCAACCAAGATCTAATTAATCCTTCTTGGGTCACGTGATGCCTATCTTTCAAAAATTTCACCAATATCCGTTGACAACATGTTCAAGAAAGTCCTATATTGCACATACAAACAGAATTTGATGAAATTTTACGCAGGGGTTGAAAGTTGTCCTAGGACGAAAAACGGAGATTTTGGTGGCGATCGACCCGGTTTTGGTATTCGGGATGCAGGGTTGTTGAATGACGAGACGGAGACGGGGGCAATTATCCCTCCTAAATTTTAGGTTATCGGAAAATTTTCTTCGAAACTATATAAAAATTTTATAGTCGGAAATCTCGATTTCGGGGGAATTCAGAGGCAAAATAGAAATTTTAATCACCCACAATCTTCTCTGTCGGAAATATGCGGCTGTCTGTTAGAAAACTGCAGCTTCCCAGTCCCCTCCCAACTTTTTTAACGCACGACGCAGCTAGTTGTCCGTAAAGGGACGGCGCGGTCGGGGTGAACTGGTGCGTCGAGTCAGAGGAAGCTATGAAGCTGTGGACGGTATACGTGGCTGAATCAATCACTTCACAGAGAGATGGATGATGTCGAGCCTCGCGTTAATTCTGAGTGTAATATATTACGTGTCAGCTGTGACATTCTGTGCCAGGTGATATATACCCAGCTACTGTACGAGCCAGCCAGTCAGCTATTCGACAGTTGAATCACAGTCGAAACAGTCGTCGTTCCGAGCTTGCAGAAATAGGCCCTACTAAGAATTTTACTGATAGGCCTAATTTGCTGAAAATGTTTCAAATGGAATGTTAGTAAACAATTTGAGCGACTAACCTGTTGGATAAATTATCTATTTATCGTTTTAATGAAACAACTGAGAATTTGCAGCAAATTTATAACTAAAATTTAGGCCCTAAGTTAATGTTCTCATCTTCTGGGCGACTTTACTTGCCCAAACTCTTTACCGAGACTAGACCCCGCTGGGGAACGTCCATCCTCTAGACTTTCGAGTTTCGCCTTTTTCGGCTTTCATTTGGGAATCCGGAAATGTTTATTGCATAATGGTGAGGAAATGGATTTTAATTTAATTTCAAATCATGTCGCGGCTAAGCTGCAGCACCGGTGTCGGCGGCATCAGTTCGGCCGGTGTTCGCTAGGTGTCGTCGTCGTCGTCGTCTCCGTGCCATGACGGTGACGCAGTTCACAACGACGCATGCAATGAGCAGCACGTCCAATACGCTAACGACCACTACCACCACTACGAGCGTCAGACTGACCGCCCTCTGACGCGTGTCTTCGCCGTCCCACAGGCACTGCATGGCGGAGATGGCGTGCGCAGGGACAGAGTGGGAGGCAGAGTCGTGGTCCAGTGACGACGTGAGCCAGGCGTGGTCGTAGATGCAGCGACATCGACCGTTCGCGCCGCACTCGGAGTTATTTACTGCCGCAAAACAGTCCTCGTCCAACTGCACGCACACACAAAAGCAGCCCTCTATTTCATCGACTTGATGTGGATTCGTTCTACAAAAATCGTGTTGAAACGTGCTCATTTCGTGACCGGGATCGACGGCATGAGACTCGCGTGCGCTAAACAAATGTCACACTTGACTGGAGTGATATTATGAGCGGTAATAACACTGCAGACATGGTGTCAAGAAACACGAATACTCAGGGCGAAGAAGTCAGGAAATAATGTACTGTATAACAAGCTGTCCAGCATATACACAACAGTTCGTAGAACAAGACTCAACCGGAAATCGAAGGCAGGCAAAAATCAGCAACATGGACATCGTGATATTTCAAAATGTTCTATGCAGTTTCCTACGGCTGGGTCCCTCTTGCGGCCGTCTGTTCCTTACGCCTCATTTACCCACAGCCGGCGGAAGGGCCCCCCCGTATCCCTCGGCCGAGGGGGGGCTCACGTATGCTCAGGGGCCTTATGCTAGGTGTGAAAAAATTTCTAGTTGTTTTAATATATTCAAAATATAAAATGAATAAACATGTGGAAAGTTTATCCAAAGTGGACAAGTCTATTACTTTTCATTACTGTACAGTAATGTGTGACGTACTGCGGCCTATAGACGTCATTCTTTTGAAAAGACAACACAAATTGTATCGGAGTTTTTGCGTTTTAAATTTTTTTAAAGTGGGTAAATTTGCGACTTTCAGTGAACGTTCAAAAGCCAAAAGTGTTTTCAGCTTCAGGTGGCTTTGCCCCCTGATCCCCTGACCAGGGGCTCTGCCCCTAGATCCCGCTGGGGGCGGACCCCCAGACTTCCTATTATAGGGGCCTCACACTTGTATTGTATCTTGCTCCAACTCTCTGGCATTGAATTTACCTTTCTTGCAGAATTCACAAAATTTGTTAAAATATGCTACATTGCTATAACACAACTACAAGAAATGAGACACGCGTTCAGCGCATTAAAGGTTAATTTAATGATATGCGCTGTACAAATTCACATTTTACTTACTTACTTACTTACTTACTAGAATACCACGCTACAGAATAAATGACATCGTATATGAAGTGCTCGGGAGCGTTGTTATACCGAGCAAGGGTCGCCGGGACGTCTTGGTCGACAGTTGCGGTAGGAGACGGCGATTTGACCGGTGACGCAGGTGCAGCGGCCTGACACACAGACGACGCTTGACGACGACGCTTGACAGTCGGCGTCGACGTGGCACGACTCGCTCAGTCGTCGTCCAACACACGCCAGTCCGTCATAGCGTGCTCGGTACCCCGCCACACAGCGGCACTTACCGTCTACCACGACGTCCGACGCCGCCACGGTGGAGGTCGACGTCGTGGTGTTGTCGCAGTATACCGGGCCGTAGATCGAAGCGGCGCACTGGCCATCCGTGTCACATTCACTTCCCAGCCTTCCTATATACACAGACCGCAAAACGTTCAACGTCTTCAATCAACGTTTAAACCAGCTTCCAATAAGACTGAAAGTTTTTTTAGTCTAGCGGTATCTCTGGACCATCAACTAGGCTTATGTCGGAATTTCGGCAGATGTCAGGCCCGCATCCAGATTTTCCAAACAGGAGTTTGACTTCACTTTGCAGCCCTTTGTTAATCCAGCTAGAGGGTCTGGAGAGCGCTGTAAGCTTCCTCGCTGGGGTCAGGGACAAATCCCGGGCAGCAAACTCATTTTTGTGCATTTCGCATCTGGTGGTGGCGTGTTTTTAGTTGACCGTACTTAAGTAACAGTCGAGCTTTTGTCATGGTTGTCGTCCGTCCGTCTGTCCGTCACAGATGTATTGTGGCTAAACGGTGCAAGATAGAGCGTACGTTGCTATCGATCACTAATAGGAAATCGCATACTGGCTTTCAAATGACATAAATCAATGACTTTGGATGACCTTGAAAGTCACCTTCAACCAGTACGGTCGGCTATCCTAGCAACAGCTGGGCTTCTTGTAGTTATTCTATGCAATCCGGCCCGCGGGAAAAGGGTTCGGTCGAACCCCTGTGGTTACCTCCTTGTGCATCTGTCCGTCTGTCCGTCCGTCGCTCCGCTGCCAAGAAGCATCTATCAAACGGCTTCAGCAGGGTAGAGTGAGTGACAGACAAACAGATTACGCAGCGGTAACATCTGTCGCAAGCCGTACAGATGATGCTTTATGAAGTGATGCCGGCTAATAATGTGAAATACGGGGACAGACCCCGGCCCTGGCTTTGAACCTTACAAGCCCATGCCGGTTACCGTTCGAGGGCCTACGACGCGTGCTGTGGGCGTTAGCGGAGCATGTTGGACAAATTTGCTCTGCAGCAGACTTGTGAAAGGTCAGGTCGGCCACAGGGATGCTGTGCAGATTTACAGGAAGCGTTTGCCGTTCGGTCGTATATAACGTATAGTATAGCATAGACCTACATTAAACAACAGCTGCAGTAGCCCGTGTAGACAAAACAGGTCAAGCTCAACAGCTGGTCAAATGTCGATAGTATAAATCAAGCCGCTATAGATATAAATATTAGCGCTGACGGCGTCGGCGGCTGTACTTCAAATGTGCTCGGTTCTTTGCACCAGCCCTCCAACCACCGTCCAACTACGTGCAAAGTTTCAACTTCAGATCCACTGTACTTCATAATCTTCCATTCGATGTGACCCTCCACTGGGGCAGAGTGATCACAACATTATTGGGTTTACCATGTCATTATGCATGCCATCTGTCAAACAAGTGCCTAGTAATTTGTTTCATAAAAATTACCTGTGGCGTGATGCCGATTATGATGCAATGAACATGTACTTAAATACAGTTGATTGGTCAAATGTTATCTGTCTCAATCGTTGCGCCGAACAAATGTGGGATGCCTTTATTACTATACTGTGGAATGCAATTGACATGTTTGTTCCATCCCGTAATGTGCGTGTTAACAATAACACTGGCCACACATCACGTGCTCTCCCTCGTAAACTTCG
>Ga0209367_1010890_pt1 | contig 12127 bp, 5 predicted proteins | sample WorMetLIZISLAND2_FD_187412 | JGI IMG/M metagenome (GOLD analysis project Ga0209367, IMG submission 187412) | Marine gutless worms symbiont microbial communities from Max Planck institute for Marine Microbiology, Germany - Olavius geniculatus... ... | reverse complement strand
TACTTGTAAGGATAGCTTGACTTTTAGACCTTCCAGCATGACAGTGCACCAGCACACATTGCTTTTAAGTTGGTTGAGTTTTTGAATCGCAAAGCGCCTGATTTCATGCTCCCGTGTTGCTTATTGCTGATACGATGGAAATTTTCCATCAATGAAGCAGATAAAATTCACCATCGAAGCAGAGTAACAAGGGACAGCACCAGTTGAGACAAGCAAGCCTGTATTCACGATGCATTATGACGTCAGCATTACATCACAATTAGCAAAGAATATTTAACTAACAGCCATATTTTGTCCATATATTTTGAATTAGCATTTCTTCAGCTACATCTGGCAAAAATTTCGTGTAAATTGATCATCATTTGAGTGAATTATGAAAGAAATAAAAAGGGTGCCCGTTTTTTTTTGAAACACAGTGTATATAATAGCAAACTACAGCGCTGTCTTAGGTAACCAGACACATAATCATCACCGAATCCTTTAAGCAATCACAAACCATCTCTAGCTACAGCCACGTCATCGGGACGGGTGGCTTTTATTTCGTTCAACTTCGCCGTTCCTTATTGGTCTTTTGGTTGCAGCGCACGTACCTGCATGCTGCGTACCTGCGTGGCAGGTCTGTCGGTCCCGCCCTAATTGCCCGGTGGTCTTGCAATTTATCATTTTTGCAGGGGATGTGCAATCATCTGGTCAAAACTGTGCGACCTAATCGCCGATAGAGTTTTGCGGGTGGAAGTGATTGTGCCGTGACTATTTCAGTAGGCCTACTGTAATCTGCTGCTAGTATTTATTTGGAGACGAATGGAAGCCTGATGGGCCGCTCACTTTCAGCCCAAAACTAGGGACATCATAGACTGTCCCTTTATCTTAAATAATAATTTTGTTAATAGTCAAGACGATTTGAAGAAACGAATATCATATTTTAACGGGCAAACGTGGTCACGTATAGTGTTGTCATCATTATCACATATCGTATTGTAACAACGACAAAGACGACATACAGTACTACAAACCATCACAGAGACTGGTGCCAGAGTTCAGATTGTAGCCGGTGTCGCACGAGTCACATTTGACAGCCGTTGGAGTTGTCTGCGCCGATATCTTGCACTGTGTGCAGCCGGTCGAACATTCTGCAGCGAACAACTTAACTTTAGATGTGAGAAATGAGAATAAGCCTCGTAGTTGTACAAAAGTGCAAAAAATGACAGAGCAAAACAAATAAGCAGACGAAGAGGCGGCCTTGCCACAGGAAAATCTTTTACTGGCCACCATGAAAATAAAACTTACTAGAACCTCGTAAAAACACCGCAACAGAACTGAAATAACACTCAGAAAAACCTATAAAGTGACGATAAAATTTACAACTTAATTTGACGTGCCGAACTACTATGAATGCCCAATTTCTCCAGTCAAAACACAGCTTCAGCATAACGTGAAAATGAACTGCCACAAAATTCCGCGAAAAACTCGTCAGTAGCATGCGCATCGTCCACACTTAGGTAACACTTTCTTTGTTTTATTTTATGCTTAAAAGTTCAAACATACTGTAATTGTAGATTTATTCCATCAATCACTAAATCAATCCGGAATTTTTAGAGTATCTTATTCACCAAAACGTGGAGCATTAGCAGCAACAACATTAATGAATCAAGATTATAATATAACTTTTATTAGATACGAACTGGTGCAGAGTTTGTTGGAGTTGATGTAGTAGCCGTCGTTACAGCGAGGTCCATCACATTTGTCTTTACCGCTCATGACGCACGAGTTGCAACCAGTCGCACACGCTATAATCAGTCACAATCCAGCCATTAGCACGGCATCAGTTTATCAGTTACTAATACTTTACCACATTCCATTATAGCATAGGCTGCAAAATGTGAGAGAATGCCAAATTGTTTCATCGCTTTTATAATGTTTTACTGTATTCTCGTTCACTGTGAGTGACCACGTCTATTGCTTATTAGCCTACGCGGTAAACAAAATAGTAAAACTGCACAGTAGCAGCCTAATATATGCATCTTTATTCACCATGAAAGGTAGCAAACAAATACAAAATAAAAAAAAACTTAATTACATAATGACATACATTATGCATAATACATAATACATAATGACATAATTACAGTTCATACAGTTCATATTTAGCTGAATAGTTCGTACTTTCACACAGAACATAATAGGCCCACCGACAGCAAAAGAATTAGCTGCTTTTTGATAAAACTGATATTCGTAGGACATTTGTATTTTGAAATTAGCATGCAGCACTTCCACACCCCATTATGCACTAGGTTCTTTTTCTATCTGTTCCATTTAAGTTTTTTTTAATTTTCAGAAATTTAAGATAATATATTATCCCAATAGAAGTATAAGCGTAACTAAAATTGTCAAGTTTTACCACGTCACACTATATTAAAAACCTTATTAATAGATTTATCATGCATTTGTTTGTTGCAAATTTTATTCAGCAAGATACTTTGCATAATATGTTCCAAATGTTTATGAAAAATTATGATAAACATTTATTAGCATACGTCCCAATTATGAAAAAAATGTCACCACTAGTACTTTTACATACACTGGCAGGTGTAGGCTGAAGACGACAGAACGTAGCCGCTGTTACATAGAGTGTCGCATTTGCCGGCGCCTTTGACGTCGCAACCAGATGCGCAGTTGACATCACATTCTGTACATTCAACGTCATCGACATACATACAACGGAAATATCGCTTATACACAGCCGCGTATCCATTGAGCAGGTAAAATAACTGCTTATACCAAAATCTAAACGTCTACTTTCCATATCGTACAAGTACGAGTTTTGTATCCGTGTGTCTTTGCAGGCAGGCCGAGTATCTCTCTTTGTACTCGTTACAAAACCTTTTGTGCATTTAACACACGGTTGCGAGAAATCGGCAGGCAGCCACCGCAAGACAGATGCTTTCTAAGACACGTTATATCTCATCATTTGCCAACGTTCCTGTAGACTCTGAAACCAACTCTGTTGACCAGCTGCCTGTATATGATCTCTTTGTTACTTGCCGCCTTGTCAGCTGCCGCCGTGTCACCGAGGTGCGAGTTGGCATAGATGTTTGCAACCGCAACATCCCAAGCCTATATTGCGCACGACAAGAGCTAATACGTGCCAACTCCCACCTCGGACTGACTCCACGGCTATTCGGACCTGCTCAAGGTTTTTATTTTTACTCTTTTTAGTTTTTTTCTAAGTTTTAATTTTCATTATTATTCTTTATTTTTTACCTTTTCAGTTTTTCTTTCTTTTTTAGTTTTCTTTACTTCAGTCATTTTTCTAATTTTGTCATTTTTTACACTTAACACTATTTCTATTCTCAGTATCTCTCATTTCATTTTTTAAACATTTCAGTTTTTTTTAGTTTATGTGCTAGATTAAACTGACAGTTTGTTTTGTCAGTTTTTGAGTGCAAATTCTCCATTGTATTGTATTGTATTGTATTGCCGTCGTCATGACTTAAACTTTAGGTTCTTTCACAGCTGGAACGTGTGCCTTCTTATCATAAGAAGTATTTCGATTGGCTGTGACGCCGATATCTATTACTAAAAAACTAAATTATTATTATCATTATTATTTTTATCAGAGGACACTACAAACCATCGCAGTCAAAGTTGGTGGAGTCGAACGTATGCGTGATCTGACAGGATGAGTCGCACTTGCCGGCTCCTTTCGTCGTGCAGCCAGACGCACAATTCGCGTCACACTCTGCAACCAACAGTCGAAACTGTTCGGATACTTTTGAAATTTATCTCCAAACCGCGTTCAGATCATATCATAATCTAGCTTTGATCATTTGATGAGCCAGTAACTCATTAAAATTACAATAATACGTGCTACCAGTGAATTATGTGTGCTCATTTACCAGAAATGCATCAAAATACGTTTAGCGCACAGCTGTTCATACAGTGATCCCCAGACCCTCTAACTAAATTGAGAACGAAAAATAAACATACAAAAAAGTTTCAAAATAAGGAATGACGTGTACGGAAGGCAAAAAGCTAATGCAGTGCAGGAATAGGATAAGCGAGATAAGAAAAATTGAGAAAAGTAACTTATAAATGACACATCAGCACAAAGAGTTTTTTTTCAAAATCTGGTTGCTACTTACGGACGCACTGATATGACTCCAGCTTATAGTTCGCTTTGCAGCTAGAGTCGCATTTACCGGCGCCTTGTGTACGACATCCACCATTGCAGTTCTCGTCACAGTCTGCACGTCGTCATACAGTTAACGCTATTCAACTCACTTTATTGAAATAATCATTTTAACATCGGATTCAGTTCAGTGCTGTGAACTTAAGTCTTTAGTTATTCGAACATCGAGTGACAGATCGGAAGTCGGTAAAATCAAGCAGATAGCTTCACTTTTATGCACGTGTTTGTTTGTCATTTTCGTTCTCGTCACTCTTGACGATGCTCAGTGCTCTCAATTTAAACTTAAAACCGAAAACAAATGCAAACTTGTCCCATCATAGCCGCTTATATAACGCTGGTGCCCCTTCACAAATGTAATGGACTATTTCGTCCAATTTGCATGCACACCGGTTTTGTTTATTGTTTGTGGCCATCAGTTTATATAAACTTTATAAACGCATGTTATTTGAATTTTCTATATCGTATATTGCACCCGCGGGATTTCCATCGTTTCAAATGCCGGCTAAATAGCTAATAATAGCCATGTTGTCTGGCCGTCCAATTAAACAGATGGTAAAGCTCGTTGTTACATACACTCGCATGTCCAGTCACTCTGCAACGAAGATCCAGCCGCACATGTTGAGTCACATTTTCCCTCACCGTAGGTCTGGCAGTCAGACGTGCAGTTTACATGGCACACTGAACAACAGAAAAGCACCATGTCTTCTATCACTCATGTACGTTTTTACGCGCGACAGCATGTAATGCTTTGCGCCTTGTCGCGCCTCTTAGCCATTGTCGAGGTGTCCGTCTGTCTGTTCGTCACACCCTTGAGCCCTATCAAAACAGTACAAACTAGAATCGCGAAATCTGTACTGTCAACTGCCACAAGGACTCAAGTTTTTCGTGACAAAATTTCGTGGCCTTTGGTGAAAGGGTTCCTCTTGAATAAGGGCGTCAAAAAAGTACCCTCTAAAAGACGTTATTTTGCCGTTATTGGCTCGTCTAGTGTAAAAACGATTGCAGATAACTACACACATCTGCTTATTATAACAAACACTGTTGACGGTCTTTTTAGATTTGTCAACATCGATAACCTTACACGACCTTAAATCCCTAAAAGAGGAGTTTTGGGCAAACTTGTCGCAATTTTTTGGCTGCATCACACATTTCGCAAGTAAATTGCGACGACATGGCTGGAGATAGACCAAGAAAACCAGCGCATGAAATTTTCAGCATTAAACACAGATATTAAAAATCCAAGTCGCGACTCTCTAGGTTCAAGGAGTTTTGCGCAGGCAAGCGTGAAAGAGGTTTACCTTCCTAAAATGGTTATTTTACCGCTATTGGCTCGTTTAGTGTGAAAAAGGTTGCAAATAGGCACAAACATACTGCTTAAATCATATTAAGCACTAGTGACGAGCTTTTTAACGGTGTCAACAACGATGACCTTAAATGACCGTGAACCCCCAAAAATGGGGGGTTTAGCATTTTTTTCTGTAATTTAAAACTGAACTGCGCCGAAATAACTGGTGATAGATCTGGACAACCTGCATGTGAAATTATTAGCACAGAACGTACATTTTAACCATCTGAGTTTCGGCCTTTTAAGTCTAAGGAGACTGCCTTACGGAGGCTTCAACTTGGGTACTCCTTCAAAATGCATTTTTATTTTACTGCACGATGTACATGTACATTGATTGCCCAGGTAACAGTACCGATGCTGTCGCGCGTCACGTGAGTTTTGCTCAAATTACTTGTACTATAATAACCATCACCATAATTACAATGTATGAACTTACGACTTCACCTGAAGATTTTTTTTTTGCCGAACTATTGCTATTGGTCGTTTAAGGGCGATTTGTTGCATATTACTTGTAACAACACTTACATTTTTAGTTGCTCATTCACAAGTCCAACTCAACAACAGTTAGTTGCAGTCTGACTGTTTCACTTTTTATTAGTACGACATACTTAGTCTTAGCTCGTAAAACTCCCGTGTTTGCAAGCTGATAAAATAGTAAATCACAACATGAGACTGGACGTCGATAACGATTTTACCACTTTTCGACCGTCTTGGTTACTTTATATATAAACACGTAAGTTTAATGATACAGTTTATTCAAAGTAAAAGCAGGGCATATTTTATCAGTTAAAGCTTTGAAATTTTGCAATGTGCTGTAGTTTCAAAAAGTACTTTGTAAACTAAATTAACTCGCAGGTCTGCACTGCAGTTTTTTGACAACCAAACCAAAATACACTGTGTCTCAAAAAAGTATCCCCGACATTTTCGACTGTAACTTGAAAACCAATTACCAGATTTTGATAATTTTTGCTAAAAATATTTCGGACATAACTTGCCATCAAATGACCATTCAGTTTCCCGCCTAACTTAACGTTTGTTCCTGCACTACCTGAGGAGAGCAAAACCAGCGAAATATCACTTTTTATCCAATGCGATGTTATTGCTTAATTAACATAACGCGTAAAAGCACATTTTCTTTACATTTCTAACATTGTGGCTGACATTTCATTTAGATGTCTATTTTTCAACTGCCTACGGTAAAATTGCTTGAAGCGTTGGCTCACTATGCGAACACAGGCAAGGAGACGCGTTCTCCATTCATTGACAGCAGTAGGCCTATCGATAATGTTCTGCTCCAGACTAATCCATGCTCTACCAGTCGCTTCTTGACTTTGCAAGCAATCCTAAACTTCATCTGGTAGACACACTGCTGCAAGACCTGCTGTTGGGGCCGACAAATTAGAATAGATCGAATTTATTGAAGTTTTTTTCATTCATTTTAACACGTTTAATGCTTGATCTGCTTTCCCCAGGTAGTGCAAAAGCAGACGTTGGGTGAGCTGGAAACTAAAACATTCATCTAATAACCAGTTGTGTCGGAAATATTTTTGCCAAATATTATTAAAATATGCTAATTTTTATTTAAAGCACGATCGATAATGTTGGGGATGTTTTTTTCAGGTTTTCTTTTATTTTAACACATATTTCGCTTGCTCTGCATTTCCTAGGTAGGGCAGAAGCATACATTAGGTAAGGTGAGAAACTAAACGGTTATTTGATGACAAGTTGTGTCAGGAATACTAGTAGTACCAAAAATTATTAAAATCTGATAATTGGTTTTCAAGTTACAGTCGAAAATGTCGGGATACTTTTTTGAGACACAGTGTATATACAACGTAACGCTAGAAAAAAAGCATAATTACAAAATGCCTATACGAAGATAAGAGTTAACTGCTTGTGATACCGCTCACGGACCTGGGCTGCAGACATATTCAGTCGCATTTAGTGTATGACCTCTCCCGCAAGTGGCGTCACATTTCCCAGCGCCTTGTACCACGCAGCCGCCCGTACAGTACTCGTCGCAACCTACAATCATGCAGCCTATCGGTCCAGTCGCAATATTTGCAGAGCAAACTTGTTTAATTCAACACAAATTTGCACATTTTCTGTTTGTTATCGAAGTTGGACTGCCGGTGGAAGATTCTAATGATAAATCTGCTACTCTCCTAGCCGACCACCCGGATTGTTGTAAAATAAGCTTAAAAAGTGTCATTGTTGTTTATTGTTTGATCAGAGCAAAAAACTTCAACAGTTTATAAAGCTATGTAAGGGCGATATGAGTCAGAACTCGAAAACAGCAAAAATGGTTTTGGGACGATATTATCCAGACTGGCCCTTACAAGACTAGCCATTCTAAGTGCTCTGATTTTTGCTGTTTTTTAGTCGAGTTTTGTCTACATTTTTGTTATTTGATTTTTCCGACAATAAATTTATTTACTGTTTTCAAAATACCTCCGGGCGGGTAAAGAAAGTTGGTGCAAGGAAAAAATTATGTGTGATGTAACAATGTCTGCTGCAGCCAATTTTGTCTTTGAATAAGAACGGTTAGTTGCCATGGCAACAAGGATCGTCATGGGACAAATTTAAATGACACCATCGGATAGCGCCCGAAAATAGACTGGTAGGTGCAAACAGCACGCAATTTTTTTTCATGGGGGCCGTGTTATTGTCAACTTTGTCCTAAAATTCGTTGCCATGGCAACGGGGGTCGGCAGGGGAGAAATTTTAGTGACACCATCGGATAGCCTGGGCCCAAAAATAGAGGGTATAGGTGCAAACAGCGCGCAATTATCTCTTACGGGGACCGAGTTATACCGCTTTGAACTTTCCATTGGCTGTAATGCAAAATTTTGCAACTTTTGAATGGTTGCTATGGCAACAGGGGTCGTTAGGGGGGTACATTTAAATGACACCGTTAAATTGTCCGACCCCGAAAATAAAAATGTAAATGCAAACAGCACGCAATTATCTTTTACGGGGACCGAGTTATACCGTTTTGAAGTCCCCATAGGCCGCAATGCAAAATTTTAAAAATTAGGGCATAAAAAGGATAAATTTTAAAAATTTTAATCGAAAACATATAAGGAATGTATCCGGCATCAGGACGCTTCGTTTGAGCCATTAGCGGTGTCGGTTGGTCCAACGGGCTGGTCTGTAGCCGTGCGCAAGAAAAAACTGAAAAAATAGACGCCTAACGGCGAATTTCGCGCATGCGCAGCCACGCCCCCTTTGAACCGATTGTAACCAAATTTTGCATGTGGGGTCGGGTGGGCGATGTGATCACTGATGTCAAGTTTTATGGAAATCGGTTACGGGGTTTCGGAGTTACATGACCCCCTCCAAACGCCATTTCCTATACTTAACGTTCATCGCCTTTACAACAGTGCTGCACTGTGATAGTATGAACGATGGCGGTGACGTACGCGAGCAGGTGTAGTTGGTTTCGCCTGAGATACCGGAGTCCACGAGCGAGTAACCGCCAGCACATTGCGAGTCACAGAGTCCCGCCCCACGTGATGCACAACCACTTGTGCAATACGGATCACACTCTGAAACATATTTCACCAAACATGCCTTACTGCAGTCCACCTGCTCACCTAAGGTAATAGGCATGCTGGCTTCTCTGTCGAAAAACGGTTCACGACGATCGTACGATGATCAAGACTTTGGTTTAAGCCATCTGCTTCCACCTCTTTTCCATAGCCGATTATAAAGTGACTGCGGTAGCATACGCATTTTTATTTTAAATTATGTTGTATAGTATTGTTTCAGTACACGGGTTCAATAAATATACCCCGCTCCGAACTTTCGAAGGCCGACTATATCAAACATACAGATGAAACAGAATAGGAGTGGTCGTATTGGTTAAATATACAGCAATGGTTTTCCGCTTCACAGCAAAGTTGCCAGTGAAGACAGAAATAGAGAGAAAGACGCACGCATGCAGGCGTAGTCGGTGGTGTTGAGTGAATATCCGCTGGCACACGCTTTGTCGCAATTACCGGCGCCTCGTTCCGAACAGCCGGATGTGCACGCCGCGTGACATTCTACGCACAACATCAGCAGCAGCAGCAGCAGCAGCATAATAATAAACAAAATAGACAAAAAGTAAACCCCTTAAGTATTTAAGTTTTTAGATGTCATATGCTTGCAATTTTTGTTTACTTGGGTATCATTTTCATTAAATGTCGATGTAAACAAGTTCATTTTTTATGCAAACAAAGTGTTATTTCGTCAAGACGGACGAATTAACTAACGATGAACACTGTGGAAAAAAATACTGGGGTTTCAAGTAAGTGAACATGTAAACTGTAAACAATGTTAAATTGTTCAAACATTATAAAGATATGTGGCATTTTTGCAGTTTATATGGCATTTTATTGACGTAGTTGAAAGGTGTGTCATTTTGTGGCTTATCCGGTAGTTATAATGATGACACACTAGCCACGCAGCAGAGGCGCGACCATCTAGCGCAGTGCCTGGAGTCCGGGGAACTTGAGCAGTTTCCGCGCGATGACACCAGACAACATAGGGGACAACGCAAGGTTACCCGACTCTCCGATGGCGACTCGGGTGTCGAAGTGCTGCAGTGACTGTATAGGCGCCTACTGTAGCTATGCGATGTTACTAATGATGCGGACGACAATAGTGACCATGTTTATGATGATGATGTTGCTGGGACTACCTTGCTAAATAAATGATGATGATGCTGGAAGACGAAGATAATGTTGTACCAAAATAGTTCCTAATTACTTATTATTGATAGTGCAGCATTAGCTGGAAGAGGAGACTTTGTAACGAAGGAAGAAAGTCTGTAATGCCTACATACTTCATGTCGTAAGCCAAATCTTAAACTTATGGAAAGATGGAAGGATAAACTTTGTCACGTGGAGAGAGTCTGTAATGACGGGGGCCAATCTATAATGACAATATTAGCAGATGATGATGATAATGATCACAAACGAAGATGATGTTGTAGTAAAATTCTTTTCTCATTACTTAGCGTTCATAGTGCAGCATTACACCGGCACCGGGCGTCTGGTACCAGAACATGACACACTTCACCGTGTTCGTACACGCGCTACTCATACCAAAAAGTTGGAAAAATAAATACTGCGTCAATTCAGACCACACGCTAAATATAAGAACTACAAATGGAAACAAATCAATACAATACAATGGAAAATTTGCACTCAAAAACTGACAAACACACAAATGTGTAACTGACGCGAGCAGTTGTAGTGCGTGCTGTCCAGTAGATAGTTGGTGTTGCAGACGTCGCAAAGACCAGCGCCGTTTGTAGTGCACTTTAGACAATTAGGAGCACATGCTGACACACACAAAAAACAGACACGATCATGCAGTGCACACAGTACGCAACCAGCATTATATTATTGTCAGAAAACATCAATATGAGGCCGTGTTTTAGCGTTACGTCAAAGTTTCGACGCGTCGCGCAGTGCGCAGCGAATTGACTGCGGCTGCCAGAGTTCATATCGGAATTCTGTAGACCTACACAGTGTGTCACATAATTGCCGAAACCTTTACTAGCCAAGGAAATTTGGTCACGACAGCTGACTACAACTAAACCTAGTTTCTTACCGGCGCCAAAAATCCTGCCTAGCTGGACGACGGGCGCACACGGCATACATGACAGGCCGCGCACTATGTGCCGATATCTTTGCTTGTTAGGCTACGTGTTTGATTCAACTATTTTTTGCAAACTAACTACATAGTAATTGGTGACAACACAGCAAACAACTGCTGCACTATAAGCGTAAATTCAGGCTTACTCGAGTCAAATTAACGAAAACGAACAACATGCTTATAATTACCGTCGCAAGATGGGGTTCCGAAGTTGTAGACATAGCCATCTTGACACTGCTGAGGATCGCATTTGTTCTGACCCTCAATGTTGCATGACTTGCAGTTCTGCGCACAAGCTGCAACGAACGACAGCGATAACAACATCAGAGTTAGTAGCAACACAGATGGGCTTTCAGATGCGCAGTGGTAGCCTATAGTGCGAACCTGTGATGCAGCACGTTCATAGTTACAAACTGACAGTAACTGCAACTTTTGCTATGTGCACGTGTGTGACACATTAGCATTGCATTGCAAACCTACAAAATGCTACAATAATGTTAAATATTTCGAAAAAATACGAAAAGGGTTATTGCTATGGCGTGGCACTGGCAACAATATAATAAACAGATTGTTTGACTAAAATTGTACACGGCAAGCGATGTCACTATATCACCCTTAGTCCTATTGTGTAACATTTATATTAAGGTCATTCCTATTATTGTTTACTGCAATTTTACACTATTATTATATTCGGAAAAAAATATTTATTTGTTACTACTAGGAATCAGTTTTCAGCATGAGCAGCTCGAACCCAAATAAAGCATATTATAAAGTAAAACAAAAACATGAAATAAACGACTAAGAACTAGTACTGAAACAAAAAAAGTGGGATGACGTACGGAGGCAAGAAGTGTGAGCGCTGTTGAAACCATAGCCGTCGATGCATTTGTCGCATTTGCCGGGACCGTAGATTGGACAGCTGTGACAGTTCTGCGCACACGCTGGAC
>Ga0209367_1010889_pt1 | contig 12127 bp, 10 predicted proteins | sample WorMetLIZISLAND2_FD_187412 | JGI IMG/M metagenome (GOLD analysis project Ga0209367, IMG submission 187412) | Marine gutless worms symbiont microbial communities from Max Planck institute for Marine Microbiology, Germany - Olavius geniculatus... ... | reverse complement strand
GTAGCTGTCTTTGACGTCCGCCTGCGCCGGCCTCCTTGAATCTAGGGGTCGGGACTTGAACTGCTAAAATCTACGTTGAATGCTGAAAATTTCATATGCAAGTTGTCCTGGTCTATCTCTAGCCATTTCGTCGCAATTCAGTGTTGAAATGTGCGCTGCATCCAAAAATTGGGAACAATTCACTAAAAACCTTTTTGAGGGGTTCAAGGTCGTTCAAGGTCATCGATTTTGATAAATCCAAAAAGCCTGTCGCCAGTGCTTGTTATGATAAGCAGCATGTCCTACCTATCTATCCTACCTATCTGCAACCGTTTTCACATTATTCGAGTCAATAACGGGAAAATGACGTCTTTTTAGGGGGTACCCCTCTTTGACGCCCTCGTTCGAGGGGAACCCCTGCACCCAGTGGCACGAAATTTTGTCACTATAAACTAGAGACCTTGTAAAGATTTCGTGATCCTATAGCTTGCACCGTTTTGATACAGATCACGAGTGTGACAGACAGACAGACAGACAGACGCCCAGGCGATGGCAAAGACGCGCGAAGCATTCTGCTTTCGCGCGTAAAAATGGGTTCTTACGAGTTTTTAGCTGTAACCAGAGTTTTCACGAAATAGGCCTATACATGTAAGCACCGATAGGCTACAGGCCTTAATCGTTTATTCTATTTTAGATTTTCACCAACGTCGATCACACGTTTTCAGCAACAAAAAAGATGAAACTTTACACTGCATGTCTGCATTTCGACTGATTCACAAAGTTACAGATTCACTAGCGTCAAAAACGAAATTCGCAAAAAATAATATAGGCCCCTAGGCCTAATATGCGATATGTGCCTAATGCCACTCAAGGAGCTGAAATCGTACCGGACGTTCCACACTAAAAAAGATCGTCCCAGCACATTTGGCGTAACCTGCACCATCTCACACCAGCGAGCGGCAGCGTCGATCGTCGACGATGCGTAGGCCTAAACTTCCAATTTTTCAATAGACACTACAGTATATGGGCCTAGGCCTTCCGACAGAGGAGATTACGTGTGCTCAAAATTTCAATTTTGCCCCTTAATTTGTCCACAAAGTGGAAGTTTTTAGCCCCAAATATTTGCATATTTGGACTATAGGTTTAATTTCTCGACAAGAATATTTTCCGACAGTTTACCGACGGTCAATTTTCTTGGGGGATTACCATCAGCCTGCTCTTTGCCACGACGCCACAGTCTCGCACTTTGTCGTCGTTTCCGGAGACCCTCTCAAAGCTCTGTCACTTCGAACAGTGTCCTCGCTGCAGTAGCGCAGTTCAGAGTCTCAAACTATTAGCCTCATAGTCTTACACGTACATGTAGATTCACCGTATCGGCCAGCGTTTTTATCACGCTGGGTCGTGTGACGTATACGCCGCTATACTGTACGCTATGTTACAGTCCATGTGAGAGCTTAAGCTTACGTTTTTTGTTCGCCAGCGCCATATGCAAGCAAACACAAACAACAAAACACACAGAACTTGTGCAAGTGCATGCTAGACAATGTACAGAGGAATAAAACATCATGCAGTACATAGAGTGGACAAGTAGCAGCCCTATTCTAGGCATTTACGTCGACACCATGCGCCCTGATTCTTTCTGAGACTTTGGCGCTTTATAAATCATTTACTTACTTACTTACTTACTTACACCAGTCTCATGGATTGCACGCGTTTGCGCCTATTCATCAACGAGTTGCTACGTATGACTGCTTGTACTACGTACACCGTAATTTCTGTTGGAAGTGTGCAACTATCTGTGAGAAAATTGCAACTTTCCTACTTTATTAACCTAAAACGCCGCTGCGTGAGATCCACCCGGTTTTTGTCCGACCGTACTTACGATCGCGCCTTTGGTACAAGATTGTGTCCGTCGTAAAGGTAAAAAAGGTAAAGGTGTCAATTTGTACGGCGCATCTCGCGTGTGCCCCTAATGCGCTTTTCGTCACTAACCAGAGCCGCCGGGCGCACGGCCACCGCGTGCAGCGTGTCGTTTGTCTATAACGCATGTACTGTGGTTCGGCGATGTTACCGTTGGATAGGGCGATGACGAGTTTCTATAGGCAGTCAATAGTAACCTTGTCGCCATCTGCAGCGGTTTGACCGCAATTTTTAACGCAAAGTTTCTGTTTGCACCCATCATGCATGAGTGCGTCGATTGTTGATGGCACGATGTGCGGATGACACAGTGCTAAAATAGTTAGCGGCTCGTATCCTAGCGTTGATTGTATAGCGTTTTATGGCAGCGTAAACAGCGTGTATGGAACTGTATAAGTCACCTCTGGGGAATCGCTTTCTGTTTGCGACGGGACGTAGGCGGTACGGTTAGCCTTCCCTAGCGACAGCTAACATTCTTGTTTGTTTTATAACTACGTCACATACTGACGGTGACCACAGAAATATTTGGTCTGCAAGCTGAATTTTTAAACGGCAAACAAATTTCATTAAAAAATTACTCGTACGCATTACAGAGAAAAATAAGCCTAGGCTTAATTCAGCTAAACAACCATTTTTTCAAGAAAGGTTCAAAGCTTACGTAGAGAATGCTTGACGACTTCTACTAAAAAGAATAGATCAATAGCCGTATATGCACCAGGTTGATAATGCAGCCATCGATCCCGATTCCCAGACCAATCTACCGGTAGCTGTTGAGAATAAGCTTGTTGCATTTACCATAGTTCGCTCGTCTTCGGCTGTCAAATGCTCACATGAAATTTAGACTGACTAAATCGACTGCACGGAACTAAAAGTACTTACAGAACAGAACAAAACTTTACTGCAGCAGCAGCATGCTGGTAGCTTGAATGCTGAATTACCGCTATTGAACATGCCGACAGAAATCTACTGAGTATATACGACATGCACAACAAGTACAGATTATATAGACTTAAACTAACATGATTGCAATATAAGCCTATAATATAAGAACAATATAAAAAGTCTACTGTAAACGAGAAGTAATAACAGAAATGGCTACAAAGTGGACATTTTTGCTGGTAGTGATTTGGGGCATATTGGGTAAATGAACAGTGGCCTAACGTTTGGTGCGACCGTGCGATATTTTGAAGAAGAAGTTCTAAGTCTGGACGCGACAGATTGGTCTCTTGGTAAAGGAATAAGGAAGATGATGAAGACAGAAGCTATAGGTCAACTTGGTGACTGACTAAATTAGTAAATTGCTTCAAAACAACACAGCGAAAAGTCAGTCAGTGACATACGCAGGATTTTGTCAACGGAAGAGCCTTCCCTCTCTTTTCGGAGGAGCCCACAAGGTCAGCCGCGTCGCAATCGCCGTCGAAAAACTGCCGCGTGCCGCCGCCGTCGGAAAAGTGCGACGCGTCGACGAATCAGTTGCACAAGAAACCCAGCTATCGCTAGGAAAAGCCGACCGTACCGTTTACGTCCGAAGCCCAGCGTCCGACTTCCAGTCACGGAGAGAAAGTGATTTGTCAGAGGTGACACAGTTTCATGCACGCCATGTTAACGGAACGCTGTCTCGAAAGCTACAATGAACGCTAGTATAACAGACATCGCACGTGGTCATTTTTGCCAGGCAATATAAATAGCTAAAGAATAAACGAACAAGGCAAATATTGGACGCAGGTTTTAGAAATATATTTCACAAAAAAAACATCTTGCTCGAAAAGACACGCTACACCCTATACAGTTCCTGTTGCAGTACTGACCTTCAAGATCATCCAAGGTCGATGATTTTCATTTTATTTGAAAGCCAATATACGAATTCCTATCAATGATCAATAGCAACCTAGGCTCTATTTTGCACCGTTTTCAAGACATGGTCACTTATAACTTGAAACATTCCATTTCATGGTGCGTTATGACCCTTCAAGGTCATCCAGGGTTAATGATTTATACGTTATTTGAAAGTCAGTAGGCCCTATGCGACTTCCAGTTAATGATCAATAGGCCCTATCTTGCACCGTTTAGCCACAGTACATCCGTGACGGACAGACGGACGCACGACAACCATGACAACAGCTCGAGCGTTAATAAAGTACGGTCGGCTAAAAAAATTTGGCGTCAATCGTAAACGTCTCGCCCGTTGACACCGGAGTCTACTACACAATATTAGGCCTACTTTTTATGAAGCCATGCGGGTATCGTGAATCACTGATACGTATCAGGGCTGGAAAATTGACCTAAAGCTGAAAACCTTAGGTTTTTTATTTTTTAAAGCCTCAAAAGTCCATGCAAGTAATTTAGGGCTATTTGTAATGTTATTTTTTTTGAGTTTTGACATCACTTCGTTAACTCAACCAAAACGATTTGACTGGGTGAATGGTGTATACAGTTCACTTTTTCATATTCTTATTTTTATGTTGTAGACCTACTGTATGAATTATGTTAGTTGTGAGATAGCCTATAAATAATCTATACTTCTGATGTATGTGGTATGTAGACAACAAAATCGGTAGGCCTATGCATATCGGTAATTCAGCTTGTAGCCTACCTTCAGTTCCGTTCAGTCGATGTAGTCAGTCTACATTTCACGTGAACATTTGACTGCAGAAAACGAGCGAATTAAGATAATTTAGTATTCTCAACAGCTAGATTGGTACAGGATGTTCTTTGCGCGATTTTGGATCCAGTCTTCTTTGTACACTAACTCCCCCCTCCCTCAAAAAACCTAACAAATGTAACCAAAAAAACTCAGAAACCTTTAAAACCTTAAAAGCTTAGGCCCCATAAAACTTTTTTCCCATAAACCTTAGGTTATTTTCAGCTTTGATGTGTACGGCGCGGAGTAGGCGAATGCGGCCAGTGTCGAGCGTTGAAACGAGCCACGGACGTTTCGCCCCCAAGACGACATCTCACGAACATTTCGCCACATGCATAAATGTTTCGCCTATGGTAACAGTTGCGGACGACGGAGAAGACAACGGACGGACGGATGAGGAAAGATGGCGTCGTCTTCCCGTCGTCTTCGCCCTCCGTTCGTCTTTCCGTCGTCCGCAGTTTTTAATGGGCAAAACGTTCAATCATGTGGCGACATGTTCAGGGGCGAAACGTCCAGACCATGGAGCAAAGCGTCAAAACGGCGAAACAGCGTGATAGCGTTAGAACAACGCGCTGGCTGCGCATGCGCGGATCGAGTCGGCAGCAAGATTGTATACAGTGTCGATCGGCGGCAAACGACTCTGCGGTCTTCAGTCTGTGACAGAGTGATAGTCACGGACGACAGATCTACAGCTGTAACACCTTAATGCTCTAGAGTCACTAGCTGCAGCGCCAGCGACACTGTGGACTGATAGGTCTATTATGATGTCTCGACGACGTAATGTCGTTGTTTCTGCCCTGCTGCTGATGACGATGCTGACGATGGATGCGGCGATGACGTCATCGGTGACGTCATCGGCTCGTCGCAGAAGCAAAGTTCGCACTGCTTGGAAAGCTGCTGTACAGAATCGCGGTGAGTCAGCCTATCGGTCAGTCGATAAATCGATCCGTCAATTAATCAATCAAAACACATTAAATTTTACACGGCGCGATGTGTCGCATGACGGCAGAGACTATTAGGCGTATTATTTTGCCCAGATATGAAATACTGCGTTCAGATCAGTAGGAGGTTTTAACCTGCCTATCTTGCAGCCTATAGTAGCCTACTTTGAATGCAAGACGTGTACGCCTGTTTGTGTTGAATTTGAATTTTTTAAAAATTATTTTACTGCACGACAAAATGACGACAAAATACACGCGTTGCTACATTACCTTGCGAAATACAAGTGCTGTAAACAATGGCATGTATTGTGTTTGCTGAGCCATAGTCTTTCTGAGATACAGACTGGCATGCAGAGACTGCGTGTGGCAAGCAGCAATATGGTAACAGAATTAGGCCTACGTTAAGTTTCGTCGAGCGTAGTCCAATTTCAATGCTCCGTCTGTCACCATTAGCGAGTTTAGCGACTGGCCGGCCGTCCTTCTTGCGCAAAACGCGATTTTGCTCAAACGCTTAATTTGTTGCTGCACCAGCTCAGGCATATTCTCCCAATTTTTGCGCGCAACAGCATGTAATGCTTCGCGCGTCTTAGCCATCGCTTAGACGTCTGTCTGTCTGCGCCGGATCTTGCGTACGGAAGCCTCACATTTGGGCACTCTTTCAAAACGCACTACTATTTTCTTGCACGTTGTAGGCTACACTGATTTCCCAAGTGGCAGCACCGATGCTGTCGCGCGTCAAGTTCCGGCTACAACACCAATTTAATAACATCGTTGAACAACGCAGTTAAATAATGATCAGATGCCAGAATTCCTTTCTCACTGCCAATGTTCGAAGTGTTCGCCGCCAGCTCCAAGCTACAACACCAGCCTCCAATCGCCTTATTTGAGAAATCTTTTACAGCCTTGTCGATCAGTCCCTGCGGCAGGTTTCCCCAGATAACCTGAAGCGCTTCCTTGCGTTCGGCGCTTGTTTTCAGCTTTGTTTTAAGCTTGCGGTAAGTCTCCAACATTGCATCCCATACGTGATAGCTCATTGGGTTTTTATTCGACGAATTTGGAGGCCATTGGTCTATTGTGATGATATATGGACAGTTGGCCCGCAGCCAGTTCCGTGCGCTGCGCAGCGTTGCACGCTGGGTGTGCTGACGCGCCGTCCTGCTCGAAGATGAATCCGGTGGGCAGCTGGCAATTGCTTAAAAAACGATAATTTAGAGATAATTAATAAACAATATCAATTGCTCTTTATCAAAACGTCACTGCGACGTCATTGGCTGTAACGTGTAACCAGTTTTTGAAAATTAAATAGCATTTTAGCATGAACATTTTTGAATGCTAAAAAAATCGATAGGCGGTGATGTTAAAATGTCTATACTTTATAACATCGTCGTTTTTCAACAGAATCAAATTTTACTTGGCAGTTAGATGTAGAAGATTTTGGTAAATAAAGCTGTAAAATTAAAAATCATCGGCTGGAACGTGTAACCAGTTTTTGAAAATTAAATAGCATTTTAGCATGAACATTTTTGAATGCTAGAAAAATCGATAGGCGGTCATGTTAAAATGTCTATACTCTATAACATCGTCGTTTTTCAACAGAATCAAATTTTACTTGGCAGTTGAATGTAGAAGATTTTGGTAAAAAAAGCTGTAAAATTTCATATTAAAATTGCAAACGGTTGCTGAGAAAACGGCAAAAAATTAGGGGTCCACTTTTTTTGCCGCACCCTGTAATATGAAAATCCGTTGAGAATAGGCAAAGTTATTGATATGAGCGTGCTGTACTACTTTTCGAACCACCATGATTCCGATATACAACTGAACCATGATCTGAGACCACGATTCTGCTATCTGCGACGTTTTAAGCGTAATTTACAATGCAAATTTTGAATGAGACTATTAACCCTGAAATTTTTAGTTTTCTTCCACCATAAATCTAAAGAAATCAGAGCTTTTTGTTTGAAACAATGGGGCTACACGCGTGTCCCATGCATACCCAATGACATGCCTAATTACGTATAGCGAACAGTTTTAGCAGGACGTACGAAACGGACATCTGGAGACTGACAGCAGACCATGCTATTGAATTCGTAATATGTAAGAATTCTTGATTAAATAGTAAAACGGCGTAACGAGTTAATTCGGCACAAAATACACTAAAATGTGAGTTATTTAACAGAATTATAAATGTGCATAACAATTCGCTTACAAATTAGATTGGTCGTTTCGTCCAAGCATTCCGATTGTCGTGTCCGTGGAGCCAATAAGTGAACTCGCGCGCGATGAGGTACGGTCTAAGTGGCGATGAGGGGTGACAGGTAAGGTGCTGCTCAGATAGCGGACAAATACACACACAGACAGACAGACATACGCTTTCTGCTTTGCTCTGCTCAGTTTTAAAGAGTTGTATCAGCGACAGCTCGATAATGTGATAATGTGATAATGTTAGGCCAAATCCAGTTTGTACTAACGAATAAATTCATCACCCAATGTACACGTAAAAACACCATTCGCTATACTGTAGTATGGGTAGAAAATCATTTTTTTCGCAAGCTTATTTTGAAAAATTGTTTGAAGAAATGTCTGCTAAAACTGACTGAATCAAACTGCTGTGGAAGACTCAGCTGCGCAAAACACTGTTGCTGAATGATTATATTTAGAGCTGTCGAATTAACGCGTTATTATTATTATTATTGTTATTATTATTATGCACGAAAATTATTACCGTGGCATTTAGTCTAAGTAGACTTCAAGGACACGTAACATAATTACACTAAGAGTCGACATGTTCAGCAAACAGAAAACTAGGAAAACTAGAATGAGCGTCACTAGCGCACACGTAAATTTACTTAATTCTCTTAAGCAAGAGTGCCAATATTTTATTATTTTACCTTAATTTGGCGATCGAATAATATTCAAGTAATTAAAAATTGTTTTGTTGCCGTTCCATCACTTCTGTTACGATCCTGCGACTGTTATTCACAATGTGCAAAGAAAAAAATAACGGAACGATCGACCGTACGTATCTGTATCTGCAGCAAAATGCTATCAGCACCAGCGGCGTCGCGCGTTAAAAGTAGGAAAACAGCAAGTTGCAATTTTTCGACAGACAGCCGCATTTTACCGACACAGGAGATTATCGGCGCGCACAATTTCAATTTTGCCCCAAAATTTTCCAAAATGGCGCATTTTCAGCCGCAAATGTTGCACTTTTGGGAAACATTTTTCGTCAAAAAGAAAATTTCCCTACGGGCACAAATTTAAGGAAGGGGCACTTCCTGTCCCCACCACGAGCTACTCATCAGCACACATGCGTTCCTAATCCCAACGTTCAGTTGACGGCGGCAACAGCGCGTCGTAAATTCGTCGTCGTTGACCGTTTTGATTTGTCGATTTCTAAGTCGAGGTCAATGGAACCTATTACTGAGGCTTATTTCTGCCATAAACGGTTGCCATCTGCCATGCGTTCGAGGTATATCTCAGGCGACTTCATTATTCCAGCAAGACAGTGCCCGGTAACAAAACACACTGGCACCATATGGCCTGAACCATACGACTTACCCAGTTTCCCTTCTTTCAAAATCTTGTATGTTTGCTGCGATACTGCCTACTTCTAATGTCAAATTATTTTGGTCTGTCGACATATCAACATACTTAGTATAAATTCATTGTTGTAAATGGCCAGACTATACGACTTCTGAATTTCATGGTGGTCGCTTAAGCCTACATCAAGTTTCTCCGAGATACTGCATGCCAACAATAACTAAAATTGGCCAATGTTTCACAGAATTATTCAAAAAATAAAAGTGGCACGTTTTTGAGACATGGGGTTGGTGTAGGCCCTTACTATTTCGCTGAGCTACTAACTGATTGAAACATGAACTTTCTTACAAGTTTATCATACGCGTCAGAAAGATCAAGGTCGCATATTCTAAAGTAAAAGCCACCTCTAAAAGTAAAAAGCCAGCTTCCTCGTGTTAACAGGATATTACTATACATTATTTAGTGGCAGCTCAGTAAGTTTTGATAATTTTAAATGAAAACATGCGATTGGTGAATGAGCACGAATGCGGAGGGGCCAAAATACGCGATTTATTAAACGACGCCAAATAGAAAACTGTTGTGAAAAACTGGAAAACACATACAATTTACAATATTAATATTATTACTGTACGACTACTCAATGAACTATAACTTCGTTATTATTAATTTAATGCACTTTTTCCTATTTTACATAAATTTTATAAAGTTTATAGGTTCTGTAACATCAGAGTGACAAATAGTCAGTCTACACACCACTGCCAAGAAAAATGCAAGTAACCTAGAGTCGCACTACCGGTATGTTAGCTTAGCAGTAAACTGCACTCTTCTCAGTTCTCACACTAGAACAACACGACATTTAACAGACATACAACAGCAGCCCTCTAGTATGTTATTGTTATGTTAGCAAAATATCTGATGGAGCTCGAGCATGGTTGTGGCCCTTACAGCAGACGGAAATAGAGTTCGCGTTCGACTTCCATCTCGTCTCGCTCTTCTTCTTTCGCATTGTTCACTTTGGCGATCTCCGCCTCGCGTTTCAGTTGTAGAAACCACCTGTTGAACTCTTCGCCAAGCGCGTCTGACAACACCTTGTCCGCTTCCAGCGCCGTCAGGGCTTCCGCCAGAGATGATGGCAGTCTTTCCGCTGCTTCGCTAGATAGTTGCAGACGGTTGACAAATCCGTCGATGCCTGCCGCCACCGTGGCTGCCATGACAACGTACGGGTTAGCCGCGCTTGTAGGCAGCCGGTTCTCGATGTAGGTCGTGTGAGGACCCATTATGACAACGCGCAACATCGCATCGCGACTCTCCCAGAGACAGTCGGCGACGTCCGGAGTCATGTGCGTGTGAAGATGTCGGTAGCAGTTGACCGTGGGGCAGAGTAGAGCGATCAGCGCCGGCGCGTGTTTGATCAGACCGGCCGCCCAGTGACGCCCGACAGCTGACAGCCCTTTGGTCGCCGGATCATGGAAGGTGTTTGTGTCGCCCGCCCAGAGTGACATACAGAAGTGTATCGCGCTGCTACTGTCTTTGTCGCTGGTCGGTTTTGTCATAAATGTGGCTCTCCAGCCGTGCTGGGCGCTCATCTCCCTCAGTTCCTCTATCAGCGTGAACATCTGGTCTGCCGACTCGATGCCGAACTTGGGCCCAATCGCGAACTCCAGCTGCCCAGGCGCATACTCTGTTTAAATAATTGAGTGAATTTCAACCCCGGCCGCTGATAGATGTTTGCTCATGGTGCAGACGAGGTCTTCGTGTTCGGCCAGTAACAAGTTGCTGAAGACGTCCACCCCGTGGAACATCGGCCGGCTGGTCACCTCTCCGTCTCCGTCCCTGCGAAACATGAAGAACTCAGCCTCGTGACCCGACAGGAAGCGGTAGCCGAGAGCCGACAGACGTTTCAGTTGCGTCCTTGCCAAGTAGCGGGTGCAGGCTCCCTGATGTGCTCCGTCGTGATAGGGAGGCATCCAGAACGATTCGCAGAACACTTCGCCGATGCGATGTTTGCCTTCAGCAGCCCACGGCAAGAGATGCAGCGCAGTGCCGGGTATCGGTCGCATGATAGCGTTGCTGAAATGGGTCTCATCCATTTCTTTGAAGTGGAGCATTTCCGAGCTTGTTCCAAAACCGACAGTAACTACAACGTGCAAACACCAACGGCAATAATAGACGGTTCAGTCGAAATCGTTTGGTCGCTCCGTGAAGACTTACTTCATCCGGAAATACTAATTAACCGCAGAACTACGAAGCTAACATCATGCAATTAGTAAATAATCAATAATCGTCATATGCAACATTTTCGTAAAACAGTAGCTACGAATCATGCAGTCTTACTCGTATTAAGGGTATGCTTACGGTGGGGCAAGTCGATAAAGAGACGACGGAGAACTTTTCTCACGTAGGCCCCTATATCATTTTTTGTGCAATATATCGCTGTTGTGGAAAACATTTACATAAAATTTACGATATTAATATTATTACGGTAAAACTACGCAATGAACTAACTTCGTTATGAGGCTTATTAAAAAATTATTAATTTAATGCACTTTTTCCTATTTTACATAAATTTCATAAAGTCCATAGGTTCTGTAACATCAGAGTGACAAGAATGAGCTAAGTTCAGAATACTTCCCAGCGCCTCAGATTCGGCGATTTTTCTCGCCGACATTATTGTGCGCTATGAAAATTTATTTATTTACTTACTCATTCACATGTTACAACAGTCCGTTGGTGTGTCTTTCAGCATCATCAGTAGAATCCGTACGGGCTAATGTGCTATTCTGCATCCCTTCCGGCGTTAGCAGACCATAGTTTATAAGTTCATACGGGCAAACGCTTGTGTGGGCAATTGTCCGTGCGGGCGAATGTCCGTACAGGCTAATGTCCGTTTCCCGCAGCAAAACGTTTCATGAGGCTTGAAAAATGATATTGGCAGCATTCGATGGCCCATCCCCGAAAACCCCCCTATAGGCGCAAAAATATCGCAAAAATTTCTTACACAAGCCGAGTTATAGCCAATTTTGTCCCAAATTTCGTTGCCATGGCAACTAGAGGAAGGGGAAGGGAACGGGGAAGGAAAATAAGGTAGGGAAAAAGGAAAGGAAAGGAC
>Ga0209367_1010888_pt1 | contig 12128 bp, 6 predicted proteins | sample WorMetLIZISLAND2_FD_187412 | JGI IMG/M metagenome (GOLD analysis project Ga0209367, IMG submission 187412) | Marine gutless worms symbiont microbial communities from Max Planck institute for Marine Microbiology, Germany - Olavius geniculatus... ... | reverse complement strand
ACCAGCTGTCGTTCACAGTTTTTTAATCAGCGTATAGTCAATGTTTGGAATAGTTTACCTCATACAGTAGATTTTACTTCTTTAACTTCTTTCAAGAGGACCATTAATAATGCTGATTACTCTGATTTTCTCAAGGTTTTTTGATTTTAATTTTATTATTTAGTACTGGTTGTTCATATTTGCTCTGTCTTATTATACCGTGCTACTTTTTGTTATATGAGCAGTTGTAAGTGCCGTTGCGGCCTTTCTAACCCTTGGAACACGTTTTATTGTTCTGTTCCGTATTTTCTGACATTGTCATGTTTTGTGTTTCCAAAATAAACTGATGATGATGATGATGAAGTGCTGAAGTTGATCGGAGATCAATTTGATCGGCCATCACATATGCATGGAAAAGCGAGACCTAACAGTTTGTCATCAATGAAGCAGATGAAGTTCACCATTGAAGCATGGCAGCTATTCAGCGAGTATGTCAGCACCAGTTGAGACAAACAATGTCAGCATCACATCATGACTAGCAAAGAATATTGAACAGCCATATTTTGTAAAAAATATTCGGAATTGGTATTTCTTTAGCTACGTCTAGTAAAAGTTTTCTGTAAATTGATCATTATTTGAGTGAATTACTGGTACGAAAAAAAGAAAAAAGTGCCTTTTGTGAAACACCATGTAGAACTAAAATGAGATAGATGGAACAAGTACTGTACTGCTATGTAAACATTTTAAAAAAATATTTAAAAAATATTAATAAAAAGACAAGTTATGAAAAACACAAAATCCTACTACTTTAAAAACTAAAAAAAATAATAACAAATAAAACAAGAAAATATGAAGCAAAACAAAAAACTTGTATGAATTGGCTGGCGGCAAGTCGACAATGCAAGAACTTAGATGCTGACAGCCAGACAGATTAGAGAGTGTCCGAGTTCACAGTTCAACTTTGTATAGTAAAATTTTAGTAAACTGCAGGCACGAATAATCCAAGATAGTATACATGACGTGCATGAAGTCAGTCCACAGGTGTAAATGAAAGGGTGACATTATTTTTTCATTTCATATTTAAACAAAGCAAATGTCCACAATGTGACTGTTTGTCCGCCTGCATTTACATCGAGAAGTACCTCACTGCACCAGGCAACGATGGTGTGACATCATCGAAATATAACCAGCAAGGTACACTAGATGATTACAAGAAATTTGAGCTAATGCTCACGAGACGCGCGAAAGACTATAGCAGTTCTGGTCCAGTAGTTTAGCTAAAAATTGGGGTGTTCATGCTAAGTTAATATACAAATACCAAATTCTCTATCTGGATTGCATAACGATAAAATGTAAAAAGTTAAAGGTGTCAATTTGTATAGCAGATCTTGCATACAACGCCTCTAATGCGTATTTCATCACTAACCCAAGCCGCCAGCCGCACGGCCACCACGTGCAGCCTGCAGTCACAGGCTAATGCAGCGGCCGGCTAGGCAGCCCCAGTCAGCTGTACTAAAATCCCCACCTTCCGTAATCCATATAAATGAGTTACTGCTCATTTTACTGTCCCAAGGAGGGTAGAAGGCTGAGTCGACCTAGCCGGCAGGCTTTGCACCAAGATGGTTTACCTGCCCGCAGGTAGTCACCCATCGCAGTACCAACAGGGCCCGGCGTAGAATAACTTCGTTTCATCCGAAACGCGTTACCAAATATGCCACGCCACCAACCCAGTTCCGTGGTGCCACCTTGTGAATGATACAGCCTTGTGTCACAGCCCAAAATCACCAAAAAATCCATAAAACCCCTTATTCTAACCTTCAAGGTCATTCAAGAGCCAGTATACGATTTCCTATTAGTGATTAATAGTAACCTAGGCCTTATCTCTCACCGTTACTGAGATAGGCCTACAGCAACTTATAGGCCAAAAATCGCAAATTTTACCCACCCCCTCTTATTTAGCGCCCTAATTCAGGGTGACCCCCTTCAAATTTATGGAAAAGCTTTACGGTTCCTAAAACTAGAGTCTTCCGAGCAGCCGACGGTGAAAATTTGGTAATTCTATCTTGCACCATTTTTGACTGATCCACCCGTGGGACAGACAGACAGACGGACAGAATTGCGATGGCTAAGATGCGCTGAAAGCAGTAGCTATCGCGCGTAAAAACTCTTACCCGAAGAATGGCATACTCGCTGTGGACAATGAGATCCGATCGTTTGAGAAGAGTGACCAAATTCTCTAAGTCCAGACAACGCCAATGCCGAGAGCACATGACGGTGTCCATGTTGAACACAATATAGTCGAGACAAAACGCCTCCAGGTCTCGGCTATTGCAAGCCAGCGCACACCGATACCAGACAATAGCACTGTCAAGCAAAAAACATTCCACTTCGTGTCTGGGTAAACAGTAAAAATTGGGATATTTAATAGTCATTTTACCGCAAATTTTCCGCAGAACATGCTCAAATAAAAGATTTAAAATATCAGTCAGTATATGTCAAAGTTATAAAGAAAAGTTTAAATGCATGTTTTTTGACTCACGGCGTAGCATTATGTTCATCGCCAATATGACGTTGCATATACTCCACACAAGAAGACTTCAAATCAGCAATATCATATTTGTCAGACAGCACCAGCAGGCCGACAACATTGTATGCCGACACAATCAGATGACCACAGTAAACATACCTAACAACCGCATCCACAACTGCATAGACATATAACTGTTAAGTGTTATGTATTTTATTTTGGTCAAAATTAGCAGCACACCAGACCATAAACACAACCAGAAGTTAAAAGCTATGACTAAAAACTAATTTTAATTTTTAACTTTAATCTCTAATGTTAACACTAAAACATACTATAAATGTTGTGGTTTTTAAATAACAAGTGAATATATGTCCAGAATTACTCCAGGTTAAATTTTAACTGACAAGCAAAAAAAAGAACTCAAGGAAACTTGTGACTAAAGTTTTACTGGCCGAATACAATCCAAAGAACAGCATCGAAGAACTAAATAATGACACAGCAATATAACACTGAAAACTTGAACAAACACTTAATAAAAACACAAACAAAAATACACGAAAGCAATTCCACAGTTTAAACATTTCTCACTAAATGATCATCACATAATCATTTCATAAAACTAGCAAAGTACCTGCCCTACAGGCGGGTTACTTTGCTAGTGAAATAAATGCACGCAACAGTTTAAAAGGGGTTGTACGTACGTACATGGTACGCAGTCGTAATAATGTGCAGAGGGCACCACTGATCTAATTTCCAGCGTGAGCTGGCACAGGTCGCAGAGACTGTAAAATTCATGGCCAGCCTTAAGGACAAATTATGGAGTAGTCCATAGCTGGGATTTCTAAGTGGTTGTCATTCACCAGATGTCGCCATGAAGCTGAGCACTACTGACGAACTTGACAGAATCAGCAGGGAAAGGAGACGCGACAACTCAACCCCTGCTCCCTCAGACTGCCCGTGGGGGAAGGTGGGGGGCATGTATCTAAGACCCAAGGACTCAAACGTCGCAGTCGGGGTTCGCGACCGTGCAACAGTGAAGGCGCTAGAGGGGACTGACATACAGACAGACAGATAAACAGACTTTCTGAGCATTATAGTAAGATATCACACATCTGACTGATTTAGTACCAGTTAGTTACAAACCGAAGAAAATCAGCGAAGACATGGCAGCACTCTTCATCCTCGTGCAACACGAGTTCAGACTTGCCGGCATCAATCCAGGTCTGATTGGTCAGCATCTGCCTGCATGCATATGCAAATGAACAAACATAGGTAATGTAGTATTGGTTAACATGACACACACAGAATATGCATATTCAGACACAGGGCTGGAAAAAACTATCTTCTAAAGAAAATGTTTAGGTTTTACATGGTCCTTGCCTATTTGTCAATGTCAAATTCAAAAACTTTTCAAGGACTTTCAAGGATGATATGGAGTATCTATAAGGAGAACTGAATTAAATCAAACCAGCACTTTTATAGGCATATATAAGCAGGTTCAGTTTACATTCAACAATCCAACACCTTCAATCATTAATCAAAAACTGGAATTATCAGAAAAATTTACCAAATTCACCACTCAGACTCATGCAACACTGATTTTGAAAATCACTTCTTCAGCCATGGCATTTTAGAAAATTAAATTCAAGCACTTTCAAAGACCTTCAGACACTAATTACGAGACTTTTAAGGACCATGTCTGTTTTCAAGGACTTTCCAGGCCTTGAAAATCTGGGAAAAAAATTCAAGGATTTTCAACGACTTTCAAGAACCAACAAGAGCCATGGTTTTAGGCTTTTAGTATGATAAGTTTTAAAATGATTTTTTGGTTTAGTATCCAATAAAGACCGTGCACAAAATTATGACTCAAGAAAAGCAACATATAATCTGTTCATTAAATAACCACATTGTTTTCTATAAATTATAGCAAAATCAAGTAATCAAAAATCATGACTAAAATCTAAAATAAAATATGATATGTAATAAATTTTGCATCTGGATCTGGATAGTTAGTCGGCAGGGCCCCAGGACTGGGGCATCTGGGGCATCACACCGACGGGTTAGGTTTTTCAGACCAATTTTTCAGCCCTGTTCAGACATTATACATTAACAATGACAGACATAGAACTTAGCATGGAAAACACTCACAGGAATGACATCTCAGTACTTATACAAGATGCAAAATTAAGAAGAAAAGGACCAACATGATGAAGCAAGCAAAGAGATGGGACAAAACTAACTCGAGCACAGAGCTGGCGCTGGCAAGCAGAAGCCGATGACAGCGAAATCGTCTGCTACCGACTACCAGCGTGACGTCACTGAACTTGCCACTGTCCAGCAGCTGTGCCAGGCGAACTGTGCAACAGTGAGCATTGTTTACTTCGTCTCCTTCACTACTCCCGCTGTCATCTGCCGAGTTACAACTCTGAGATCCTAGCATTATGCGTTATGTCGCTTGCTTTACTGTCTAGAACACAGGTGTAAAACAATATAACGGCAATAAATTCAATAAACGTTCAATCGCTCATTTACATTTTAACTGCTCAACTAATGAATAGATGGGATGCAACGTAACGTAACGTGGTAATGGGCACAGTGTGAGTGTAACAAGTCCCACGTGACATCAACGCGATATCACAGGCTCACAGCATTGCCGACACGCCAACTCTGTCTTTCACTCCGGGATTTTCAATTCGAATAAATGAAGTTCTACTTGTACTCTATAAAAGAACAAGTATGGGTGCCCCAAAAAACCAAAAAGTAGGCCTACGTGGAAAGATATCGCATCAGATAATCTAACATAGGCCTAAGCTTAAGGGCATATAGTGACTACTGAGTACTGACTTGAACGTATGAAGCAGCCGGCGAAGAAAGTCTACTTGAAGAGAAACATGTGAGTGCCACCGCCTCCGCCACCGCCGTCGCGAGCCCCGCCGGACGTCAGGTCGAACTTGCACGCTCGTACGGGACTGATGCGGGTGAAGTAGATGTACGAGTAAATCGCACCGAGTACGGCGCACAGCGCCACCAGCACTATGAGAATTATTCCCCCGATGAACATCCTAAATCTTCTTAGACTATACTTGTCGCCAGCAAGGACAAATTGACGATCAAGGTAGATTTTATTTTTTGTCGGGTCTACACGACGAAATAATCATGTTGTCGTCATCATCATCAGCAACAGCAGCAGCAGCAGGTTGAAGTTTAGCAGACGTACAGCTTACTGCAGTAATTAGTCGTTCGTTCAGCCCGATAGCAGTCGCGGCGCACAAGCTGCAATGCTGCATGCAGTCGTTAAAGTCAATCTCCACTACTTCGATTTGTAACACTATAGACTTGTCAAACAAAAAGTCGTTGCCTACTTTGTAACAAGCTGCATGGAATTCTGAAGCGGCCTAACGTCTTTACAACATCGATCTCGTAGGCCTACTACTTTTTGGCCAACCGTAGGCCTACTAACGATCGTACCTATGGCACAATTTAACCCGTAAAACTTTTACAAAGACAATTAAATTTGCTGGCGGTATGTCGTCAGTCTGTGTAACGCATGTATTGTGGCCAAAAATGGTACGTCGTAGAGAGTCGGCGAATACCATTGGAGAGGGTGACGATTTTCCATAGGCCTATAGGATGTCAATAGTAATTAACCAAGTCGCTATCTCCAGCGGTTTGGCCGCAATTTTCAACCCTAAGTTGCTACTGTATCCATCGTCCACGCTCGCTGAATTACCGCGTATCTCAGCGTTTATTGTAGCGTTCGATGGCAGCGTTAACGTAGCGTGTATGAAACTGTTGGTTCACCTTGGCTCCTAAAAATCGCTTTCTATCTGCGACCGGAGGTCGAAAGCCGGGCAGCAGCAGCTGGTTATCGGGCATAGGCGGTATACAGTCGGTCTTCCCTGGCGACAGCTGGGTCTCTAGTTTATTTAGTACCGTACAGCACGAAAATATCCACAACAAGTCGAAACGACTGGAGTTTCGACTTGATGCGACAAGATTACGTCCTCATCATTGCCCACCCATCAGTGCTGCTGAAGTGACCGTTATATGGCTGGCTCGATTCGAGATGTCTTCAGACGCTACAGATCAGCCATGCATGCTATCGATCTTTGGCGCTATTGGATTTACACGCGACCCGCGTCCAGCAATTATAGTCTAGGCCTATAGTGCAACAGCGACGAGCGCTGATGAGAATTAACGACCAATTAACAGTCGCTGCTTGGCATTCCTTGTTTCGCACTGGCATTCTTATATTAGTTTAAACAAAGCGCCCTGCAGGCGCTCATAGGCCTAGGTATACATTGTAGGTCTGACACGTAGCCTATATCTACGACTCTGCGTTAAATATCGTTGGCCCAATTAAAATCGCCATCATTTTTATGCGGACTGTCCAGTTCAGTGTCTATAGGCCTATTGAAAACAATAACAACGATGGAGAGAAATGCTACGTTATACGTTTTTTATTTAAAAATAAGGGGAAAAATTCACAAAATAGAAAAGTTTATCACCAACTATATAGACTATGCATAGCCTATACCCTAGGCCTACGGCGATTAATGACCGCTAGTGAAATATTGCGGACAAAGAGGTTCTGCATTGAAGTAAGAATGAAAGACGAAGAAACGCCGGTGTTCAAAAGGATAGGATCGATGACTTTACTGTGTAGCATATATGATCAGTGGATCATGCGATGACTGATCACGAGGCATAGAGCCAGCCATTTACTCGAAGGGAATTAAACTCCTTGGTAGGTTAAGCTTTCGTAGCTATGCAGCTATGGAATTACTTCCCCGAAGCTACAACGATCGACCAAAGTCACGCAACACAGCGGTCGATGTCAAAGCTAAAGCTGTGGATTTGTTGGCTAAGACTTTTGATGACGAATTACGTCGATAAGCCTTTCTGACATAAGCCGACAGCACTTTCAGTTTCAAGTCTCGGTCAATAGCTCCATTAGCCCAAAACCCTTGCATTCTTGAGTAATTTATTATGCGGCCGTCCTTCTTATAGGATGCATTACGTGTCATGTCCGTCCGACCGTCCGTCGAGGTTTGTCTGTCACAAAGAACAAAGACGGGTAGAAAAACCGCAAGAAGCACTGCTGTCGCTAGGACGGGCCGTGCAGTTGTAGGCCTACATGTGATGCACCAGTGAATAGACCTGCGAGTCGCTGAGGTACAGAAACGTGACCCGACTTGACGCAAAAATGACCCCAAGTCGACGGCGGTCGACTTGAGCACATCCGACTCGACTTGACTTGACTTGACAGTGGCATGTCGACTTGAGTCGACGTCAAACGACTTGAGACGTTCAGAAGTTGCGATAAACTTACGTGAACGCTGTACGTATACTGTAGGCTATTCATAATGTGTTTTATTCCTTCGGCGGCGTCTTTTGTCATTCTCATTTCTTGAAAAAAGTTCACACAGACAGTTAGGCCTAAAAACTGTGTGTTATGTGACTGTTTTTGACGCAGTACAGCTATGTACTTTGGCATCGTTGTCGTTCGTCCGTCAGTCAGTCTGTAGCGAATGTATTGTGGCTAACTGCATGTTAGGGCTTATGGAAAAAACTTTTGCACTAATAATTAGCCCTGTGTCTTAAACCTAGGCATTTAAAATTTCAGCAATCTAGTGCAAGGGAAACAACAGCATGAAAATTACGTCATTCACACTAGGCTGATTCACACCACGTAGGCCTCTACGTTATCTACATGAACAATTAGGGCTGTGCGAAGCGTTGAAACTCGATAATCCGTTTACCCTCCTATAGGTACACCGTTATTTTATATAAATTTACTGTTACTGAAATACGTTACAAATTGCCTTATTCGCCCAAAATCATCGATAGCCGCGTTTGAGAGAACTGCTAGATACAAGATTTTTGGTCAAGTCGACTTTTCAAGTCGACTTGAAATGACTTGTAATGAAACCGACGGCGCCAGAAAATTTTGACGGTGACGCTGCTACAGACCGACTTGACCCGACTTGGAAGGCCCAAGTCGACTTGAGTCGACTTGATCGACCCGACTCGCAGGTCTATCAGTGTAAGGGCCCTTGTAGTCATTAGTACCGCCTATATGACGCTTCAAAAGTTCAAAACTGACACACTTACGTTTTCATAACTTGTTCAATGTCGTACTGTTCTGCTCTGCGAAGAGTTGGTGCTGTAATAAAAACATATTACTTACAGCAGACATATTTTCAAGTTTTAACCATCCTAAAGGTTGGCAAAATAGGATAATATACTCCTCTCCATTCTTTAATCTTTAGGCTACCTCTGTAAGCACTCGACGGTCAACCCCTGCGGTACATTGGCAATGCGTCGCCTTTAGCCAGCTCCTACATGTACGTTCTGTCATTTTTAATTCTTGCCATGTTGTTTCCATATTGTAGTTCCGATATACGGTTGACTTCATGGTCATACTTTGTTCATAGCTAATAGCCTACGGACAAAAAAACTACCTGCAGCACTGTTGCCACCCAGCCTATAAGGTGACGTCATGTTCGATATTATGCTCTGCGGTATGCCGTGGCAATACACTAATACGGTGCATAACGCCGCAGACAGTCAGTCAGCCAGCGTGAACAGCTCATAACGCCGAGGTCGATGTGTATGGCGCAAGTTTCGAGGAATCGCTCACTGTCTATCTATCGCTGCGGTCTGGCGGCGTGCAGCAATGCGTGAAGCCTCAGTCTACATTCTCAGCAGGTGCTCGCCGGTGGCTCCCTCTGCCGACTGTCGACTGATTATTATTTAATGACGACAATTTCGTCGAATTCGTCGAATGAACATCGCCGCGCTCGCGCTATAGGCGACGGATCGATGTAGGCCTAAACATACGCCGTGGAAATTCATCGCGAATATTTACCTGAGATTACTAAACCCGGAGCGGACCTGAGATATTATTGAGGCGATTCATTATTTCAGATAGGCCTAAATTGACCTTTTTACCATCAGTTTTTAGCCGACCGTACTTAAGTAACGGTCGAGCTTATATGGTACGAGTCGTCGTCTGTCTGTACGTCTGTTCGTCGTCTGTAACGAATGTATTGAGGCTATGAACCGAGACGAGGGGTCCTACTAACTATGAGGCGTTAGGTCGTAGAAGGAGACTTTTTACAGGAATAATTAACCATACCACATGTCTTAAATCTAGGCATGCACATTTTCAACCATTTAGTGCAAGGGAAACATTTTCAAATTTGAAGCTAAATGGACGGGGTAGAAAAAATGTGCGTTTTCAACGGTAAACTGGCCATAGCTTGGAAACGGTGAGAGATACGGCTATGGTTACTAATAGGAAGTGTCATATTGGCTTTCAAATTATATGAAAATCATTAACCTTGGATGACCTTGAAAGTTACTGACAACCAGTACGATCGGCTATCCTAGCTACAGCTGGGCTTTTTGTTTCGCTTGGTTTTGTTAAAGGAATTATTAAGATTTTGTCACTGGCCTAAATGCTGTTCGAGTGGTTCGACACAAATGTCCCACCGAATAGAATGCAACAGACAATAGCATTTACAGCAAAGTCGATGATCCCAGTGATTTCTTTTGTCATTTTAGCTATTCAACGTTGCCTAACTGCAAGACAGTCGTGGATAATCGTAGGCATTTAGTGTGCTGCGTGTGGTACCGTTGGCTCATACAGATCAGCCGCTCACCGTTTTGCAGAACGCTTCTGATTGTCAAACTAACTGATTTTAAGCACTTTAGCATTTTCGCTAAACGTTTTTTTTTTATTTTTTCCTGTTTTAATTGGTCTATTATTTACTGTGTTTATGTATGTATAGGGCCTATTTCAGTCTCGATGTCTCGCCTTGGCCAGCATATGTGGTCAAACTCTTCGCTTTTTATTTTTTATCGAACAAATAGATTGACTTTTGATTTATTATTGATTGATCAATATTATCGATCGTAGTGGGCTATTGCTACTACTCTTTGTGTAGAAGCGCAGTCACGCTGCAGCAACAATACTTTGTCTATTCTGTCAATCAGAGATCACGTAATTTATTATTGTTGTCGCTATCCGCTCATGCAGCGACAATCAATATTTACCTCCGCCAAGGAGATTATGTTTTTGCCAGAGTTTGTTTGTCTGTCTGTGTGTTAGCAAGATAACTCAAAAAGTTATGGAAAGATCTTTCTGAAATTTTTAGAGAATGTCGGGAATGGCAAAAACTACAAGTGATTCAATTTTGGGGGTGATCCGGAAGGAATCCTAGATTCTGGATTACTTTAAAATTTTCGTTAACATTGTTTTAAATGGGGCATAAAATTGCTTGGCGGAGGTCTGCGCTCTCCGACTGCTTTTCTAGTTCCATCATACGTCGAATAGAATTGACTTCAAACGTGGTAAATAGCATCGCGACGGTGTGTTCGGCAAAGCTGATTGTCGCTAGTGCGGTTTCCATTGAACGCTGGTCGTTTGATATGGTGTTAACTGACTCCATTTAATCGAGCAAAATTTCTGTCATATTTGGCCATCAGTTCATTGAGCAGGCCATGTCCATACATTGCTGTTACACGCCATTATTCCGTCGGTGCAGCGTATGGTCAATCGGCGCATTGTGGACGTAGTGCGAGTCGCGAGCTGTCACTCATTCTACGCAAAAACTCACACGCTTATACACTGTGTCCGAAAAAAGTAACCCCTTAGACGTCGTACAATAAAAATGTCAAATCTAAACGAATTTAAGTAAAATTTCGTACAATTATTTTTTAATAAATTACTAAAAAGATCACCAAATTTTGTTCAAAAATATTATTTTAGAGCAGAGTTATTAATTGTTGAATATTGATAACAAAATATCTCCGTTACCAATATAGCGTTACATGAGTAAACCCCGCTGTTACTGTACAATTTTGTAACTTTAACAAAAAACACCCGATTTTAACAAAATTATGCGTCAATAATGCGCCATTTATTGGCAATCAAAGTGTCAAATTTCAGTTAAATCTGCTGAAGGGAACAATAGTTGCAGTGGTTTACGTGAGGTGACTCCAAAACACTTCAGTTTCAGGTTTTTGTAGATTACGTCAGACACATCTGATCTGGCAGCTTCTATGCTGTGCTCCGACCTGGACAAGCTCACGAACATGTCTGTCGATGATTTGGCCAAGCTGTATCGGGATGTTATGACTGAACTACTCGATTGTCACTGCCCAGTGGTTACTGTTCGTCGCCGTGTTAGACCTATGACGCCGTGGTTCGACGCGGATTGTCGTGCTGCTCGACGCCGTGCCAGAGCCGCGGAGAGGAGATACAGACGACTGCGACGACGACGTCCTGATGTCGACAAGCAGGACTGGAAGACACAGCTGAAGGCGATGTACTCGTTATATGAAGACAAGAAAGACAGGTACTGGAAGAGCGAGATTGCCACCAGTCAAAGCAACATGCAGCGTTTGTGAACACTTCACAGCGCCCTTGGCGAGACTGCTAATGGTGATACGGGCGATCATACAACTGAGGAATTTGCGACTTTCTTTACAGACAAGATCGCGTCCGTTCGTGCGTCTACCGCTGCGACGCCGCTTTATGATGTCCCGTACAAGTCGACTCCAGTACTTGTAGACTGGACCACCGTAACGGCTGAGGAAGTTGAGAAGCTGATTG
>Ga0209367_1010887_pt1 | contig 12129 bp, 8 predicted proteins | sample WorMetLIZISLAND2_FD_187412 | JGI IMG/M metagenome (GOLD analysis project Ga0209367, IMG submission 187412) | Marine gutless worms symbiont microbial communities from Max Planck institute for Marine Microbiology, Germany - Olavius geniculatus... ... | reverse complement strand
AACTTGATATTTGGCAGGTGGCGTAAGGATCCCTTGCCGCCTTGCCCCGGGTGCCCTCGTTGCCATGGCAACGGCCGTTCCCTCCGTCTGTCCGTACTCAGCTGCAAGGACGGCCCCATAACAGGCGGCCCCTCAACGGCCGCACCCTCTTGTTGTGTTACGTACATGTTTCGAACTAATAACGCAACCTGGTACCCCGCTAATAACCATTAGCTGACGTTATTAGATCGTTGCGGCTTACTTACTTGCTTTGCTTGCAGCGGTCACCTTGCTATTACGTCACTGAAGTCGTTAGTCGACCTGGCGGACAGACGGACGGACGGAAGGAACAAGGAGGATTCTATGTGCAGATCGAGACGCCGATGTTTTGTCTCTGTACGTGCATCGCTCAAACTCCACTTGTTTCGTGTTGCTGTTGACTTGTTGTGCGGCACGCCGTACAGCGAGCTGTACGAGAAAAATTGTATAGCCACTAGTCTATATCAAGTCAAAAGTCTACAACAAATGCACAGTGTCCTTGCATGACAAGATGTCGCACAGCTTGATGCATGACTTGTTGTCCAGTGGATCGACAACAAGTTGAAGCAGTGGAGCTTTTGCGAGGCACATTCGACGTCGTCACAGCACACAAATCCGTCGCCGGAGATTGCCGACGCAAGATTTGTAACGACAGCATCCCCGATATGCCGGGCACCCGTCCTACTCCCCGCCCAACCTGTCCACCCCATTCTCTTATCCATCTGTTGGTTGGTTGGCGGGCGCCAGCAGTTTGTCAAAATGTTGCATCCCATGCGGTGCTATCGCCACCGGTCGTCTGATCGTCCGCCGTATTAGGCTGATAGGACTGTAGGCCTGCGCGCTGACCGGATTAATAGCCAAGTACCGGTACCACCGCCGACCGTGCGCAGAAATAGCACAATCAGATAAACAAGCAGCATGCACTCAAATTATTAAATCTCAGCTTGAATTAAATATTTGATGATCCGGCTGCTGTAAGTTTACAAGTCGACAGTGAAAGTTGAAGGGCGGTAAGTTTATGAACGTACTGTAACGAGAAGCGTGCGTCGATAAACAGCGGCTAGAAACACATACAAAAGACAATAATAACAGAATGTAAAAAGTAAAACTTTAATTCTAATCAGAGATATTAAAATAGTTGTTAACAAACATCAGTTTTGACAAAATATTTTTGAACAGTTTGATACTTGCTGTGCAGTGTGATTATTTTTAGTCAGGGGTAGTCAGTTGTCATAAATTGAAAACAGGAGGCTGTGGCAACAATGTGTTTGACCGTTGAAGAGGCATTTTCAGTTCGTTTATAACTAGCGCCATAAACAAAATTCGGATCATCACAAACGTCTTCCTTCTCCTTTCTAAAAATTTTTTCGTCGAAATTCGTTTACAGCTTTTCGAGCTATCTTGCATGCAAACGAACAAACCGAAAGCGTACGCTAACATTTGTCGTTCTTCGGTTGATGTAATAATTTGAAGCAGCAAGGGCATTAGACGTCTGTTGAGGTCGATACTAAAGTATTCATTGATCCATCGGATGAGCTGCGGCAGACTATCAGTGTCTATTCACCGCGCCCTCGGTGCACGCAGGCTCCGCAACAACAATTCGTTACGGCGCCGTAGCCAGTCTGCAGACAAAATTAAGACACGAAAACCCAGTTTCACGCTGCAGTATCGCCAAATCAATAGCAAACGACGATTGCTATTGATCATTAAACAAAGTTGCATACGCGTTTCTGTAGCGACGTATAGGCAAAAGGCAAATCTGGCCGTGCCCCATTAGGAGTATAGGCGTGGTGCTCGTCTCCCATACGTTGGCCGTTGAGCCCGTAAGTGGATAGACCACTGAGTCTGTGATGCATGGCCACTGCGACACCAGACATACGGTTACCTTCCCAGCCGCAGAGCATCACCGCCCTTTGACCAGTACCAAATTATACTGCTTGGTGAACAGAGGCATGTGTGTGTGACCAACTTACCCAAGGTTGTTACCTGGCAGTGCCCCGACTCGGAGTGGAACCTGCAACCTCAGGGTTACACGTTCGGCACGTTACCGTTACACTATACCAAGCAACGTATAGCCTAAGCACAAATAACCGCACATTTACGAACTTGGCGTCTGTAGATCGCTTAATGTTTTAAGGACGTTCGCACGTGTATAATAAAGTAAAATAGAATAATAAAACAACTATAAACATTGCTTGCCACAGCTCTAGAAACTTGCTGAGAAGTTTTGTTCTACCGCGTACTGCAATAAAATAAATTACCTCGTTTTACAGTTATTTGGGTTATTTTATTTCATTTCATTTTATCACACACGTGTGAGAGTCGCAGGCTATGCAGCCAAGTAGTCGAGTGAATTAATCTGCTCGCGCGGACCCAGCAGTCTATAAACCAACTGACGGAAATTGATGCACGTAACGTATTCTTAACGCTACAGCGAACTTTCATTGTATCCGTGCTTCTGATTGCAACGTTAACCAGTGTGAGGTTGTCTTGGTGGGTTTGATCTTAGGCCTACTTAATTTAGAGTTAATTTAGGCTTAATGCTGAAGTAACTGGACACAAAATTAATAATAAAACGATAATGTGATTTAATAAGCAGAATATTTACAGCGTGCGAATTATGATGTAAGTGCAATGCCAATAAACGAAACTAGAACAGAAATACAAGTACACAGTCAAACAATCAAGCAGTCGCAGCTGCTAGTAAAAATATCTCAATCAAAACATCAAACTGTTCAGTTTGACCGTTTAAACACAGATATCACATCGACCGATCTAAGGTCAGATATAAACTGACGAATAGCTCAATAGAACGGATATTACATGACAAACAATCACATGCAATATACACGTAACTAAGCCACATATAAAGGGCTTAATATCATGATCCGTGCAAAGTTTAAAAGCTCGCACAGGGGTCTCCTCCCCTCGATTCGCCACTCTAGGGATTCACGCAGGCCTCCCAATCTAGCAAACTCCACATTTATGGTCTAAATTACAAAGTGCAAAACACACAAATTTGACGCCGGGAAAGCGCAAGTTTCTTGCATATGAAAAACTATGTGAAGACGCGAACGATACCGTTGCTTGTTGAGTCGCTGTTTAGTTTTTCAAATAGCACATTTTTCATTTAAGATCTCTAGAACTATCGTGCCGAATTTAGGCCTATCATGAAGTCAAAACTCGTAAAAAGCACAGTCTTCGATTAAAAGCAAATATCGATACCTACGTACATTATTGACATTTTCCACGATATCTTTTTAATTATGTGTCTGTCTAAGGCTTATGCTGTTGCTACTGCTGTTGTCAAGATCAGATAAGACAAAATGTTTTCTGAGCAAATGTCGAAACCCACATTTTATGCAGCTCGTCAATATAGGTAAATTTTAAATTGCTTCACTGCAGCGTAAAACGCGAAGGAAAATTTAACTCAACAACACCTCGAAGAATACGTCAAAGTCTAGTGAGCGTTAATCTTTTTTAAAGCTGCTAGTGTTCCGGTGGGTTAGCAAGTGCGTGTACGGCGTCCGTATTGCTGCAGTACGGTAACAAGCGAAGACGACTTCGGATGAGTAACGCATGCAATGCGTCGTGACGGGTCGTACATGACTTGGGTGTTAATTTTCGGTCGTCTCCGTCAGTTCTCTGTTTCCACGCGTTGATCGCCACACTCGCGATCGACTCGTGCTAATGATTACACCCCGCAAGTTTATAGTTACTACTATAGTTACTATAGTTACTACTGCTCTCGTGACTCTCGCCTCTGCACTCTGCTTATACAGAAAGGCGTCGTGCTGCAATTACTGGGGACCAGAGTCGGTTTAACACTTTTTCATCTATTCGCAACAAACGCGACGAAAGACGCAACGCAAGCGACGTAACAGCCATAACGCAAGCATGGAAGCGATGTCTATTTTCTTGCGTGCCCGGCGTTGGCTGAAAAACCAGGCTTAAGGCGGATGCAGTTCGGGACTTCGGGCATTGTGCAATTACTACGCGAAAAAGAGAAAACAAGAGAAAAACAGAGACAGGTCGTCATGAGCCGTAACACATCTGTGCTGACTGCTGCTGCTGCTGCTGCTGCTGCTGATGATGATGATGATGATGACGCAGAAGAGACCGTTCAGTGACATTAAGGTCGTCGACCGCGCCACTGACGACCGAACTAATCTACTCAATAAACCTAGACTTCATTAGCTCTACGGCTCCGGGTTGGATTCCGTCTGGTGATTGCAAAAAATACGAACATGCGGCATGTGCGAGTATGAATGTCACAATCGACAAATCTGTTCTCTACGAATTACTTGCAATTACTCGAAATACGTCAACGAGCGGTTTACTAAACTATGTGATCTCAAATTAACATGTTCTGGTAAAGCTAGAGAACTATCGTTTTCGACGGAGTCAAACAGTTGCATATCTGACAGTAAGTTAAGTTAAGACACACCACTTCGACTTGTTCTAGCTAGACTAGTTAGATGACAAGTCGTAATGAAAGATGTACAACGTTTTGTCACGATGTGGATCTGTTGTAAAACTTAGAACACAAAATCAAAGTAGGTAGAGATTGGGCTTTATGCGTCTAAATGCGGCTGTTTTACCTTAATTTCATACTGTTGCCGTCGTCGCGGTTACTGCTCAACTTGGCTATTTTTTTGCAACTTACTAGGCCTATACCGTAACCTTTAAAGGCCAACTTTTTGATTTCTGAAATTCTAGCTTAATTCGGCGTTTTCTTACTCTCAGCGTAAATCTCGGATTAGCTAATTCAAGATCGGAGGCGTAAATTTCGGTGTAACTTGCAGTCGTTATAAAACTCTTAACTTAACTTATAACACCCGATTATGGAATCTTTCTGTAGCTTATGGGGCCTATCGAATAAAGCTGCAGATTTCAACGACAGAGTTTTCAGTGGCATTCAATCAACGTATCACGACAACGTGATCTGTGTTCAAGGCTCTCGCATCACTCGTTTATCATCTGTAGATCCGCTCATCGCCTTAATCTTCCTCGTTAAAAATCATTAATCGCTCGTTTCGATGTTCAGCGAGCGTCGTTCATCTGGAATCATCTTTCCCACTCATTTCGTCGTCACTCGTCAGCCATTTTCCATCAGTCACCCAGCCTCCCACAATCGCATCCACCTCATTACCACCTCGCCAGATCATCTTCGTCCAATCTAATCTTCTAATCTCGCTGTACGTCATTTCTGCTCACTCCTGTAGCTCGAAACTCACCCGTTCTGCAAATTCTTACCATCACACTATTTTCGGTGCTTTTAAGCTGAATTGAACATACTGCAGCCTGTTGGTACTATTGGAGTTAGCATTAGAAACATCACTCACTCAACCAAATATGCATAAGCCTAATAAAATAGTTTTACCTGCACCAGTCGACGATGCTCGGAGAAAGTGATGCTGTTGGTAAGCCAGATTACTCAAAACCACGGATTTCGATTAAGTTTTGTAAAGAAGTTGGGTATAGCCTTGCGAAGAGAAATTAACTAGGTTCGGAATATTTTGTGTGGATTATATATCATTGTCTATGATTCTTCAGGAGACAACAGCTGTATTGAGTTCGTTGTAAAAACTTATATTCACTATCGTCGACGGACGTTGAAAAATCTTCGTGGTTTAAAATGCAGTCAGCCACAATAACAAAAACGAACAGATTTATATAGGCCCCAAAAACATTAGCGTAAAAATTCAAAATACTGTGTAATATTGAAAAGCATATCAATTCGTTACGTTAATGAACTATACTGCATTTATTATGCAGTTTTGCATATTAGGCGCTGAAGTTGTGCCGTTGGTGTAGTAGATATTGTTCATCATTAATGTTGCTGGACTACTCACGGCTGTAATTCCTGATCGACTGTGCGTTGTCGGCAGCAGAGACGACATAACATGATTGATGAAGCGTCGCGTGATAAGGCGACCGGAAGTGACGTAAGATCACGTGTTCGGTGAATCGGATGAGTGATAGGAGGTCACAGTCGAATAATTCGCATTGTTGTGCATGGTGCTCGCTCGTTTTGCGTCGTCAAGGGAATAATTTGAGTCAGTAATCGAAACAGACAAGAAAATAAGTAAGTAAGTAAGTGAGTTAGTACGCTTTTGATTTTCTACATTAGAATAAATATTTTTAAGCTTAATGTCATGTTACCGTTATGACAATAAGTTTATTTTAACTGCATGATTTACTATTTTCACTATTTTTGCAAAAATCTGTAATGTAACATTCATTTTTTTGTAGACGACCATAAAATGGTAACAAGATTAAAAGAACCGAAGTAATTCGGTAAAACGTGAAATGGCTGATCCTGCTGAATCATAAATAGATAATTGTACGTTTAGGCTGGTGCTCAATTTTTCTAATCTCCCCTTTCTCTGGGGACCAAGAACCATTCAGCCGTATGCAGAATCGCTTGCGCTGGAGCGATTTCGCATAAAAAGGAAACTTGTAATAATATGTGTGTTTGGCTGTTCTGTTAGACTGAAATTAATGTATACAATGCCTTTCCAAAATTATGCCAATGTCATAGAGAAAGTCGGTGCGGTAATTTCGGTCGCCTGACAATGGAGCATGCTGTCGAAATGTACTGGCGTTAATTGCGCAACTGAAATGCTGTATACAGCTGTCGCACGAAATGCATTATACGCGGCCGTCTTAGTACGCCGCATTAGGAGTCTTGTCTGTCTGTCTGTCGATCTGCCGCCCGTTGTCAACAACGCACGGACTCCTGATTTAAAACAAAAAGACGTATAAACCAATATCGGCGCGAACGTTCACACGGCAGAAGTAACCGGTGTGTCATTATTTTTAGCTCGAAAGATGGACAGTCAAGGTTAGAGTTAAGGTCAGGGTTGTGTAGGCGGCATTAAGCTAACATAACAATTAGGCCTATGTCGCAAAATTATGAGCAAAATTGCTCTAGCGCAAACGACTTCGTTTATAGCTGTTTGTCTGTCTGTTTGTCTGTCGTCTGTGACACGCTGTTTATACAGTTCAACAAATTTGCATGAGAGGCACACTGGCGTTCTCCAATGACGCATTGTGTTAGATGGGATTTCTGACCACAGGAAGAAAAAGATTTGAAAGCTCGAATAAGTAGTCAAAATGCAGTTGCCAGTTCAATGCTGCTAGCTGGCAGATACAAACGAGAAACGAATTCGCTTTTTGCCAAATTTTTTGGTCTTTGTTTTCTTTTAGTTGTAAACGAGGAAGCGTTAATGCCGGGGCAATGCAGTCATCCCACGTCGCACGTGTCGAGGTGTAGTAAAGATCGACCAGTGAACAATGACTGCTGCAGGCTCACTGACATCAGAATGATGATGCTCTTGTGCTCCTAGGCGCTTACAAATTGGTCGTAAGTCTACAACGTTACGATCTGCTGATCTGTATCAGCGCTGCGCCGGCACGATCGTTTTCTCTCTTTTACCGTTTTGATTGCTCCTAAAATCCAATCATCTCTGTGAATGTTCACCGTCTAGATGTACTTAGCCGTGACTGCGACTACGATAAAAGCATGACGCCAAGGTGGCGGCTTTGTCAAGGCTTATGCGATGTTTACACGATCCAGCAAATGTCCATCAAACTTCTAGCAAATGTATTCAAAATACACGTGCTAATGCTGGACGTTTGCTGGACGTTTTCTGGATCGTGTAAACACCCTATTATTTTACACTGGGCCTGGACTGCCAAATTTTTAAACACTCGTATTCTCTGTGCTTTGGTTAAAAAGCTAAAGGGGCTGAAGGCAAGAGAAGGACCCATTATTTTAGGATTATGGGGCTTTGTATGCCAAACAGCAGTTCGAGGTCCGCATTCGTGCACTGAAAATAAACGATATTTGCACCTGCTATAGGCCTAAATGCGTTTTTCGATCTATTCTATACCCAAAATTTGTTTAAAAGCAAACTTTCTTTAGAGCTGAGGCTTCACGGTCACGCCGTACTGCCATACCCGGCTGGAAGCGCTCTCCAGGACTTCTAGCAAGAACCTTATCTCACTCTCGGCCTTCGAACTCGTTTACGACATTGCTCGCACGAGGACCTGTACATTACTGGAAAGGAAAAAAGGGGTCAAAACCCGCAGTTTCCCTTTAAACCTTTTTCTGCCAATTGGCTCTGTTTAGCAAACATCTTGAACGAACGAGTTATCGGTTTAGTTTTTCTGTTGGTCACTTTTGTATCAGGTTTTATGCGGCTGGCTAAACTGACTAGTGATCAGTTTTGTGCGCACATAAGAGTTATCGCATCGAATAATCTCATCTCGTCGTCCGAACGGTGTCCACTTGAGTCGTCGATTTACTACAGTATAATACGCAACAGACTGGCCAACAGCGCTCATTGCGACTAGATTGTTAGTTTATCCGCAATTTCCTGCTAGTGTGTCATAGCCATAGTCATTAGCTGCTGCCCAGACGTAGTTTATAGACTCCAAAAGCGACGTTCGCTGATTAGCAAACGACGAGGTACATTGGCTATACGCTAATATAAGTCACGTTTATTGTCCGATGCCGTTTGTTACAATTAGTGTGTGCTATCCGTAGTCGTCATCGTACAACGGCGTAGTCTGTACCTCACAGAAGCGGAGCCGACCGTTACAGGCTTACAGCGCCCACTCAGCTAACAAGGTCAACGATAAAACACATAGGCGACAGCATAGCGCATGATTATTTGACATTATCGCACAGATAATTAGCTCGATTCGAACGTATCTTTATTCGATCACAGAACTGAAGCCATATAAAATCTATAATTATAATAAAATATTTATTACGTTTATCGTGAACAGTGTCAAATATTATGGATAAAGTTATATTGCCAATTTTGCCGTTATTGCTTTAGACGGCTCATTCTACCTCGAAAATGTGGTTTCGTATTGAGACCGAAGAATTTTGTTATTTGTGGTTGTTTTTGACCAGTATACCTCGAAAACACACTCTGCATTGCAAACAAACGACTAAAAGTGTTATGTGGCGCGTTTTAAGAGTCCAGCATGTGTAAAAATGCTTTTGCGGCCAGTTCGGACCTCGCTAAAAAGCTTATACCTTTTATTCGACCTCCTACTTAAATCTAGAGAAAAGAGTGAGAAAAAGGGGAAAAAAGAAAGAAAGGAGAGAGAAAGGAATCAAAAGAGAAAGAAAAGAGAGAAACTTTTGAAACTTTTGAAGTGCCTCAAGACAAGTTGCGCCTATGAACGAGCGATCCTTTGAGCCGTTAGTTTTTCTGCAGTTCGTTGTATGCGTGGTAGCGCTGGTCAGTTGTGGTCAAGCCAGCCGGCAGGCTGACTGGTCACTAATCGGTCATCATTTGTCGAAGAGGACGAGATAACGTTGATCCGTGGCTAGGCGACGGCCCCGGGCGGACACTGACGGACTGATCGTGAGAGTACAGACCAAGCAACACAGTGTGATTAGGAGACAGATCGCCCAGAGCACAACACAAATGTGCTGATGCTAGATGAAACTGTCTTCAGTTTTTGACGATTTTTTATAACAAATTTTGCAAAGGCGAAGGCAAGGTGTAAGCAACAACCATAAAAGATTTCGTTAACGATCCGAATCACGACCAGAACAATTCAGGGCAAAGATACCGTACACTAGCAAAAACAGCGTCAGAATGGCCATATAGTTGCAACAAATGCCAAAGTTATTTGATATTCGGCGGCATTGATGCGATTATATTACGTTGGCTGAAGAGGAAGTTGTGTGTTGGGTTGGCAGTGGGTGCCGTTGATTGAGTTCCCATACAGGTGTCTGTGGTAAACGTTGTTGCATTTTGTAACGATTTAGCTACAGTTTGCAGCGTACATTCTGAGAACACTTCCTATCCCGCGATCTACTTTACTCGTTGGGGACCAGGGCCTCAGTCTAAAGCCCGGTATGCACTTTCGGTACGTACCTACGACTCGAACTTCTGTTTTGACATATGGCGCGTTACAAATGCAGACTACTTACTTACTTACTTTACTTACGGTGCGTATGTATGGACCGGACGTACGGGTAGTGCGTTTCGGGCTTAATGCCACTGTTACTTGCGGCACACGAATGTTTTTAATAAATTGCATCCAACGACTTTAACATCGTGTACAAGTGTTATAGACATACAGACAGACAGAACGCATTACGATATTATCTGTTGCAATAGCCGCGTGGCTGATGCTTTGCGCAAAGTAAGCAAGCTAGAACAAACTCGAAAACAGTTTTATTGTCGATGAAGTCGGTTACGTATTTACCGACTGCGAACCATAAGATCGGTCAACGTGTTAGCTTGCAACTGCTATAAGCGACCCTTAGTGTGAAACACCGTGTTTGTATTCGACTCGATCCGCGCGTCAGTCTGTCCGCAGCTTGGCTATTGCATACAGCAGTCGCGAGCTATGTCGCCTACCGGCTTGTTTATTTATCTGCAGTTCACGATGTTACAATCTGCAAACAGTACATGCAACAGTGCAATATATACAGCGTATATGGCGTAAAACAATAGAAGCAAAAACTGGGGGTGACGTGAAATTAATCAACGAACTGCAACAGCCGTAAGTTGCGTTCGAAATCCGTCAATACGATAAATCTTCGTTGTCTCTTGCACCGGAGCCTAAACGCGGATCCGTGCGATATAATAACGATATTCACGTCGTAAATTCTACTTTGGCAGCTGCCGAGTTGCTGTCTTCTGCTCATCGACATTCAATAACGTTGACGACCTCGGCCTTGGTCTTCCAGGCAACAACGAGCTGTCAACGACGACGACGACTTAGTCTAGGCCTGCTGTTGGTAAGGTGGCTTCAGCGAACGTCCCGCTGAGCGATCTACTGGCTACTAATGCCATCTCCACGCCATATGTGCCAGCATAGCGGAAGTCGCGATATGCGGTTGTTCTGCTCCCTAGATCCCTGTCTCTGTCGTTCCGGCTGTTTCTGGGCCGAATAAACGTATTTATTATTGGTTTCTAAAATTCTGTTTAATTTAAACCATTTCAGTTTAATTCAGCACTAAACGTTAAACGCTGAAAGTTTTCAAGTCAAAGCGATGTTGGACTTTTTTCGCGCTTTACTCATTTGTACTGTAGTTCTTTTATCAACATTCAGTTTGTTACGCATTTGTCAGTTATCAAGATGATGTTAAAATGATTGTGTCCTGGGACGCGCAACGCACAAAATTTGCATAAAATGCCCAACGTTTGACCTTTTAGGGGTATGTTATTGGGAGATAGCAGCGAACCCCACTAATTACACGGTCAGAGGAGCGCTATTAGCTTCCTGTGGAGTTCCGGGAGGTAAATTTCGGCCTAAAACAAATTTGATTTATTTTGAAAGTCGGTAAAAAGATTATTCGACTTTTTAATAGAAAAAATAAGCATTATATTCATTGACGTAGATTTCGAAAGCTGTTTTGCGCAAAATTTTTGCCCCGATCTCTACAGGAAGTAACAGCTGGTAATGCCGAAGTAAATCGCGCTGTTTTATGACGTCCGGGAAAAGCACTTGCAACTGAACGTTGTCATATCTTATCGGATGCACTACTGTCACCATTCTGTCGGCTAGTAAAGCAGCGCTATCAGCGAGCATTCTCTGTTCCTCGGAACGCCGTTAGTTGCAGCTTCGTCGCGGAGACGCTTGCGCTACTGCCAGAGCGTTCAAGCTCCGCTGAAAGTCATTAGTTCCGCCAAAGAAGGAGGTTTTATGTTTTCGTCTTTATCCTTCTGTCTGCGTTTCTGCGAGTTTGTTTTTCTTTTAGCTATTGCTGAGTAATTTTGGGTAGATTTTTGTGAATATTTTGTATGGGTAAGATATCATATGGCACAAAAAATTAAGTAATTATTACATTTTGATGGCGATTCGGATCAAGATTTTGAATCCGATTCCTCACAGGCTGAACGGTAGTTCAAGCCCTGTGTTAACGGCGACTTCTCTTTCTTATGGGAAAGCCAAAAATTCGACCCCCCACAGAATCAAAACCCCTGACCCGATTAAAATAAAATTTGGCAGGGTTGATTATGTCGGCGAGGGGACCCGTCATGCAAAATTTTATGCAAATCCCTCCAAGGGGGCTTCCCGGCAAATGGGTGAAATATACGCAAAAATTTTTGTAGCTGTACATATACC
>Ga0209367_1010886_pt1 | contig 12129 bp, 6 predicted proteins | sample WorMetLIZISLAND2_FD_187412 | JGI IMG/M metagenome (GOLD analysis project Ga0209367, IMG submission 187412) | Marine gutless worms symbiont microbial communities from Max Planck institute for Marine Microbiology, Germany - Olavius geniculatus... ... | reverse complement strand
CTCCCTTTTGTTTCCCTGTCCTGCCCTCTTTCCCTCCCTTCCCTTGGAAGTAGTAAGACCCATAAAATTCAGCCATATGGGGTCTGGAGCGCTGCAAGGTCCCCCAGCGGGGTCTAGGGTGGAGCCCCAGCCAAAATTGAATTTGGTGCATTTTTGCTTTAGAAGATGAGATCTGGTGGCAACAATTTTTGTTATTTTTTCAAGATTAAACTGGCCAAATTGGCAAATTCATTGCAGTTTTAACGTATGCTTATGTATTGTCTTTAGGATTGTGAGGGGCCTGGCTTCCCCCTCACCTTGTCTACGCCGCAGCCTATGGGACAGCTGCTTATTAATACTACTTTAGCACATTTTTGCTGTCACATGATGGGGATGTGCTAATGAATTATGGGTATTCCGAAGCAAATTTTTGTTAGCAGAAAATCTGTATCAACGTCAGATTTTCATGCACACTGCCCGAGCTTGTGACGATTAACTGTGCTTCATATTTTATAACTTGTATCTCATTTTGCATCTGATATCTATCATCTGGTGCAGTTTCATCCTCTGCATAAACTATTCGGTTCAAGACGTTGTGTACAAATAAGCTGTTTATAACGTTTTCAACAAAAGGATAGTATGATATTGTGATACTCTGTTACGTTTCTCTGTAAATTTTTTGCACTAATAAAAAGGCATTTAATTATTGTGTTTGCAAGTTGAACCTCTATTAATTTATACACATTGAATTACCGGTATTTGCCAAATGTTTATCTTGGGCAGTTAATATGATGCAAATACTGGTCAAGTTTTTTCCAGTTATTTTAAAGTATTTATTTTTTTTTAAATTTCATTTTAGCCGTTATGTTTTACACCTTTGTAGCGTGTGCAAACTCTAAATCTGCCGACCCCTCCCCCACTCCTATACTCGCTTACAGAAGCTTTTAATTAAAATTCGTTGCTCTTTATTGTGTAAACCAAATACTACATGTAGGTCTATACTGTGTTACACAAAAATTTTGGCTTTGCAGTCTGAAGATTTGTACGTTTCAAAACCGCATTACCAGGTAATTTCAGTTCGAAATTCCAGCCTCTTCGACGACTTGTATGGACGTAGACCTACATTAGAAAATGAAACATGGAAAATATCGACGGCATCAACTTGTGTGCTTATTAAGAATGAACTGAGAAGTGGGAACCGATAAAGACCACTCTACTACAAGTCACTCAAAATACGTCATTTTCACAGCAGCACATTTTATTTTAATTATTCAGCGTAAATAATGCAAAAAAAAACAAGTGGAAGTGATGCGGCATTAATGCAGTGCATCTACATTTGCATTGTTTAACACGTGATGAAACATAATTCACAGAAAGTTAATAATCAAGTCTCTCAAGTGTACAACAGTATAATTAGGCCTATGCAACGGTTGTGAATGCGAAACTACGGTCAGGAGTGAGATAAGTGGCTCGGTGGTGTAACGATTTAATGTCACAAAGAGGGAGTGCGGGAAGCTTAAAAATTCACATTCGTCCATATGTCGTGAAAACAGAAAATTGTTCTTAAGTCTAGTACGGTAGACAAATAATTGCTAAGTCCAGTGTAGACAAATAATTATGCAACACGTTACTTTCACAATAACCGCTACTTGATTAGACACAAACGCCCGGTTATTAGGATACGAGTAAGTGACCCTTTCACTCCAAACAAAATAACTGAAATCTATCAACGAATAGGATAAATATTGCGGAAACAGCATCTCAAACAGAATCAATGCAATATGCAAATAAAAAACTAGGCTAACAAAAGCAGCAAATAATGACACAAAAAAGCAACAAAGAGGAATAAAAATCGTCAGTTTGTTGTAACGTGAGTAGGACTGCAATGTACGCGATTGAATTAAACTGAATTAATTCACAGAGAATTGACAATCAAGCCAGTCGAGTATACCTTCAAAAGTGTTGTGTTTGCACTCTCCGACCACAGTGTGTCCCAAAAGCTACATTTTCCAGCAAAATTTTGATGAAGAGATTTCCTAATATGGCACGCCAAAGACAGATGCAAGCCCCAAGATTATACGACCCTGGAGTGTGTACAGATGTGGTATGACGAATGCAAAAAATAGCGACCAAAAAGCACTCAAGTAACTGGCTGCCGGTAAGTCAGCTTTACCTACAAAACTGCCGTTTTTCATCAGGACAGGTGGGCAAAAGAAACAAAATACCAGAAAAAAAACATTATGTCAACCTAAAGGTGGAAAAAAACGAAAAAAAACACTAAATATCGTAATATATGCACTCGTGACACTAAACTACAGTAACCTTCACCATTAAGCACAAGGTAATGCAGATAATTAACAGCTAAATATAACAAAATACACAGAAACAGCATATAGCATAACAAACTACCGTAAATGTCAGTGGGTCAAAAAAAGTAACACCCCTTGCAACTACGTCAATATAATGCCGCATAAACTAAAAACACCTTAGATCTATACTGTTTGCTATTAATAATACACGGCTTAATGTGCTAATTTAATTAAAAATAGTTTTATAATAATCTGACTTGTAAAGCGCCAGTGTGTGCTAAAAAAGACTTCAGTGGCGAAGACTTCAGTGGTTTTGTATTTCTGTCGGAACCCCAGTATTTCTCCACACGCAGATTGTCAATCAAACAGTGTCCATCATTAGTTAATACAACCATCAAGATAAAATTACATTTTATCTTCATAAAAACAGAACTTGTTTACATCGGCAGATGAAGAACAACGCCACTTTAATGACAAAAATACAGGGTGTGCCAAAAAATGACTAAACTTGTTTTTGTCAGAACTTCATCAAATCTCCACCAAATTTTATAGTTTTTCGCACACCGATAGCCAAGACAATAGAAATATCATGTAAGGTACACTCACTGTCCACCTCGCCTAGTTTATGTCGACGCACTACCGTGTAAAACACAGATGCTCCAAATTGTTGCACAATGCTCAGTTTTTGTCTCGGTAGAAGTTCTAACGACTTAATTAAGAACACAGTAAACTAAAATGTGATTTGTTCAGCAGAATTATAAGTTTCTGTAACAACTTACTTCGAAATTATCAGAATTTATGACCAAAGTGTACACAACGGCTTAGACGTGACGCCACGGCTGTCAGCAGCATTAACGATCAACTGATCAAAATGCACAGCACTCATTCATGGACAAAATGTGTTTTAAGCTCATCAATTAGTTATGCTGTTCTCTGCTATGTTCGGCGTAAAATATTTAATACTACAAAATTATTACATCACATGGCACCGTTTGTCAAATTGATAATAAAAAAGTGAGCAATCTGATACTGATAATCGCCATGTAATGCAACAATTTGGAGCATCTGCATTTTACACGGTAGTGCGTTGACATAAACTATGTGAGGTAGACACTGAGTGTACCTTACATGTTTCTATCGTCTTGGCTATCTGTGTGCCAAAAATTATCAAATATGGTAGAGATTTGACCAATTTCTGATAAAAACAAGTTGGGTCATTTTTGGCACACCCTGTACATGAGTAAACAAAAATTGCAAATATAATGCTTGCTTCCAACAAGAAAGAAAACTCAAATACCAGAAGAGTGTCACACTATTGGACAACCCTGTGTATGAACACAACATGCTCTGTCACAATTTATTCTACATCGTTATATTTTCAGTGATATTTTGTAGCCATTATCAGTTCTTGCTACAAAGCGGCAGGGTTAGCAAACTAACAATAATGCATGGATTTAACGAAAAACAAGCGAAAACGTCAGACGCAGTGCCGACATGATATGTGGTTGTCCACCTAACAGCAGTGGCAGATGTTGAAAGTGGGTGACTTCACTTGTTGACAGGAAAAGTTTAAAAAGCTGAAACGCGTTCAATCTCGGTGAAAGTTAAGCCATGTAAGAATAAAGTCTATCTCTTCCATACAAATTCAACCGATTTAAGTCAGGTCAGTTAGGCTGTAATACTTAGACTGTCCTTTCTGTAAGACTTTTGCTAAGCAGCAACTTCAGTCTTAAACTAAAATATTTGCTCAGCAAAAATCACTTCACTTTTTGACTTACAGAAAGAGTAAAAGCTCAGTAAAAAGCTAAGTCAAAAAAAGTGAACCAATATACTACTATCATGACCAAACTATTCTCCCCATAAATTTAAAATCTTGTTTTCTGCACTTCGACAGAAAAAGACACAAAAAAGGCACACAAGGTTAATCACGTTAGTAAGTAAGTAAATATGTAACTTATATCACACATTGACTAAGGAAGGCAAAAGCGATTGTCAAAGAAAAACGACTGTGATTAAACAAATACGCACAGCTTAGGGTCTAACCTGGACATCTGGTTCACACGTTTTAAATACATTAGACTGGACATAATTTAAACCTAAGCAATAACACGTATAACGCTTTGAGCACCTGTACGCGTAAAGGCAAGATGCAGATTATCGATGTATTCTAATAATAATTCTAAAAATTGCACAGAAGCAAAAAAAAATATGAGTGTCGCAGACACATCAGGCCAAATTCAACAACAATTATCACAATAATTATACACCTCACAGATATATCATTATATATCTTAACAAACCGCTCACATACGATAACATGCACTCTCTTTCCGGAGGGTGCTTTTAACGCAAATATTCAACTCAATAGTCAACCGAAACTGTCCCTCGAAGCAAGCTAGCATTCAGCAAATGGCACGAACTCCCACGAAGCATTAAAGCCAGTTAAAGCTAAATCACATGCATTCAGCAAGCGAAAATGTCGGCCCAGTGGTGGCTTAATATGAGGTTGTCCACCTAGCCATATATACTTGCCAATGTAAACCCAACATCAACTCAGCCTTCCATCCCTCTTGAGTAGGAAAATCGAGTACCAACCTATCTGGCTGGGGTTAAAGTTGGGCACGTTCACCGGTGTCCGGTGGCAAGTAACACGGTGTGATCCCATATGGCAGATGATGCTCTGTAGCTCTGAGATGAATTTCCTATGAAGAGCTATACCCTTTAAACCCTTACACCTTTAAAACCCCCAACCCTGACAAGTCACCTGAAAAATGGCACAAAAATTCCTGCTTTAGAAAATGGTCACAACTATGCCATTTTGTTTTCATATTTTCATATCTGGTACGGAACTGACATATGGATGGATAGACTCGTAATGTGGCCTATTGTTAATATAGATATCACAGTAAAGTGCAATTTCTATGACTAAAATATGATCATTAGTCAGCACAGTATAAGGCAACAGCCTGTGAGGTCATTCTACTAAGACATCTGCTCAGCTCATAAATTTTGTCTGAAATATAACAGTAAGCATGTATTCACAGAGCTTGTTATTATTACAAAAAAGTTGTTAAAACAGAGAGAAAATAAATAAATAAATATTTATTTATTTAGACATAGAATTACATGGTACTCATGTAATTAAGAATTTTTCCTGCAATTACCATTAAGTCTAAGATCACTATTAAAGTGGTCTTAGGCTTCTGTCTTAGCCTTTGGTCTTAAGACTTCAGCCTTAAACTTTAGTCTTAAATTTAGTCTTAAGAGACCTGCATCCTAAACTTTAGCCTTGAGTTTAGTCTTCAGACTTGGTCTTAGACAACAGTCTTAGACTCTATCTTTGCTGCAAAACTTGACCTCACAGCCTGAAGGGTTAACTGCTTAAAGCAGGATGCAAGACGTCAGCTGCAAAACGTCGACTTTGTGACTTCATTTTGCAGTTGGAGCGTTGGGGTCTTCTAGATCATACCTAACATAAATACAAACGTTTTTTTGTCATTCACACACTTTCAAATGCATGTAATAAGCATGCAAACACTGCATGATGTGTTTAATTATGCTACAACAGCATCATAAACTTCGGATGACATCAGACATTAAGCTTGTGATAAATAATAACTGAATTGCGCCATGTTCCATTAAGACACAGTCAGAAATGTTACAGCCCCAAGCAGCAACCACCCTGAGATAATTATGCATTTAATTACTTTCAAAATATCCGAACTAATGCAGCCAGGAAGCACCAAAGTTGGATGGACAGACAATAAGTGGTCCCATTAATAAATATTGCATCATGTGCACAGTCAGCAAAACAAAACAAATTCTGTCACGATACAATTCAGCATAGGACAAACTAGGTGAAGTTCTAACAGATACATGTGTACCAAAAACAAAATCATTCTTTCAAACAAATATACACAACAACAACAAACTAGTCCAAGACAGTACTGTACTCAGGGTTGCTAATATTGCAGTATTGCAATTATTGCAATAAGTATTGTAATGCTTTTTAGTACTGCAACAGGTATTGCAATACTGGTTGCGTGTTTATTATTGCATGTGCAATACTTTTAGCAGTGAAATATTGCAATACTTATGAGCAAAACTTTTTTGATGTAAAGTGCATTCTTAATCGTGAGGATGCTGTTTAATTAAGCAAAGAATCTTTTTTATTCTTTTGTCTGATCAAGTGAAAAGGACTGAAAGAAAAGTAGCATGTCAACACGACTTGTTTATCGCTGAAATTCTGCATTGACCACATTATCACGTAGTCTTTAGTCGATGCAAAATTTTAAAAAAGTTGTACACAGCAACAAAAACCAAAATATATTTGAGGGAGCAGATAGTGGAGTATTGCAAAAAGTATTGCAATAGTACTGCAATAATGACTTGGAAAAAATATTACAATCAGTACTGCAGTACTTTTTCCGCCAAGTATTGCTAATAACCCTGACTGTACTACAGCAAAGAGCAAAAGATGATTCTATTTATATACAACTTGGCTGTTGGCTTGGCATAACGGTAATGCACTTGATTACATCAACAAAGTTACTCTACGGCAGGCCCAGTTAGTACTGTGATGGGTGACTACCTACGAGCAGGCAAACCATCATGGTGCAAAACCAGTCAGCTAGGTCGACTCAGCCTTCTACCTTCCGTGGGACGGTAAAATAAATGTCAGCTGTCTAGCTGAGTAATAACAAATGGTGATGGTAAATGTACGAGAGGCATTCAATAAGTTCCAGGACTGTTTTTCTTAGTAAGCACAGAGTGACAGTAGAAAACCAAAGCTTGTACCAGCACTACTGCACACTGCACAGCACTTACCGTGCTTTTATTTATGACGTCACACTGTGACGTCATTATTATTAAGATGTAAACAATGGATGGTGACGTTTGGCAGGAACAAAAAAATAATCATTAAATTTTTGATAGCAGAAGGCGTAGAAAGTGCTGAAATTTATCGTAGATTATTTGCAGTATTTAAGAGTGACACTTTATCGCGTTCAAGAGTATTTGAATGGTGTGCCTGCTTTCGCAGTAGTCGTCAATCAGTTAGTGATGACACCTGCGTTGGAGCACCGCATATGGCAATAACGGATCAAAACATCAGCCGAGCTGATGCGTGCATTCTCGCTGATAGATGAGTAAAAGTTCTTGAAATTGCTAACGAATTGAGCCTCAGTGTTGGATCTGTTGAGACAATTATCCACGAGCATCTGAAATTTTTCAAGGTGTCTGCCAGATGGGTCCCAAAGCAACTAACCAACGAACACAAGCAACAGCGGATTGATATCTGTCAGTCTCGTCACTCGATATCGAGTAGAACAGAATGAATTTTTGAGTCATATTATTACATGCAATGGGTTCATCATTATATGCCAGAAAGCAAGCAGTCATCTAAGCAATGGAAGCATGTGTCTTCACCAAGCCCTAAGAAATTCAAGTTGCAGCCATCAGCAGGCAAAGTAATGGCTTGCATTTTTTGGGACATTCGAGGAGTTGTTCTTGTGGACTTTCTACCCAAAGGCCAAACTGTGAATGCAGCCTATTACTGTGCACTGTTGTCTGATCGATTACGATTAGCAATTCGCAGCTATCGACCAGATTTGCTGCGGAAAGGTGTCATTCTTCAACACGACAATGCACCACCACACACGGCCCATTAGACAGTTAAGAAAATTAGAGATATGGGCTGGGAATTGCTACAGCATACCGCATACAGTCCAAACTTAGCTCCAAGTGATTTCCGTTTGTTTGGGCCACTGAAAGAGTCTCTTGGAGGCATCAAGTTCGATAACGATGAAGCTGTTCAACAGCAAGTGTGCAAATTTCTTGACAGTACCAACAAAGACTTCTCAGCAGAGAGTTTCAGCCGACTTGTATAGCAATGGGAACGTTGCGTTGAACTGGAGGGGGATTATCTTGAGAAGTAACATAACTGTCAGAATTGTGTGATTTACTGTCGTTGTATAAGGAGGTTAGTCCTGGAACTTACTGAACGCCCCCCGTAGTCACTATAGCTGCCTATCGGCGGATCTATTGGCTCAAGCTGATCGGCTTGGTTCAAAGGTCGGCAGCCACCTAGGGCAAAACCCGTATTTTAACGTTCAAGATCATCCAAGGTCATTGAATTCAGTAGCAATCGAAAGCCAGTGTATGACTTTTAGTGATTAATAGTAACCTAGGCCCTATCTCGCACCGTTACTGAGACACAGCGACTTATTGGCTAAAAATCACAAATTTTTCCCACCCCCTCTTATTTAGCACCCTCATTCTGGGTGACCCCCTTCAAATTTATGGAAAAGCTTTACGGTTCCTAAAACTAGAGTCTTCCAGGCAGCCGCCGGTGAAGATTTGGTGATCCCAGCTTGCACCGTTTTTGACTGATCCACCTGTGTGACAGACAGACAGACAGAATTGCGATGGCTAAGATGCGCTGAAAGCAGTAGCTGCTTTCACGCGTAAAAATTAAAGATAAATAACGCGCAAATTCTATAACAAGTATTATCATACCAGTCGGTGGTGGCGTTAGTCAGGTCACCAAATTGGGCCAGGTCAAGGCAGAGGTGACCCATGTTGCGATCCTTTGAGAAGACCGAGGTCGAGTTCTTCACCATCAGCTCAACGCTTCGGTTCTCCACGTCCATCCTCGCCACAGCCCACTCAAACCTGCACACAAGTAATAAATTGGTGGCTTGGTGACTCGGTAGTCGAGGCATTGGATTCATGACCAAGAGGTCGCTGGTTCGACTCCCTGCCGCACCTTTACAAAGTAACAACTCTGGGCAAGTTGTTCACACCTACGTGCCTTTGTAAGTTCAAGTGGTTTAGTGGTTAGTGTCGACTAGAAATTTCAGGTTGCGGTTTGATTCTCATCACAGGTCATCTGCAAGCAACCTTTCAGATTAAGTTGCCAATCTTCTGTGTGATCAGGTCAACTCAACCTCCTACCTTCAACGGGATAGGAAATGAGTAGTAGTAGCTTACAGGCTACAGAGTGAAGGCCTAGTGTGGTTGGTCAGGGCAGTGGTATGTCTGCTAGCTGCAAAACATGAGTCCAATTGTTCAGTGATGAGGGCGATGGATGGCCGCATAGTGCACTGTGATAGCATTAGCACATGTCAATCACCCCTCACTTCCGAGATTGTAAAGTGCTTCTGGCCACGAGTTTGACTCGCATAAAAAGCACTATAGCAAGTACCACACCGCACCGCACCTTTACTTTACTTTTATCAGTAAAAAAGGTTAAACGTTGTCTATAGCTCCTAACAGTAATCCATCTCAAAGCTACAAAACATCACCTGCCATAAGGGATCACACACCATCACCTGCCACTTGATACAGGAAAACACGCCCCGCCTCAGTCCCAACCGTGCAGGCCAGTACTTGATTAACCTACCCCAGAGGGATGGAAGACTGAGTTGACCTTGGTGTTGGTTATATACCAAGATGGTTTACCTGTTTGCAGACAGTCACCCATCAAAGTACTGACCACTTGATGGTGTCCCGATAGGAATCTGACCCATGACCATTCATAACCATGACCAATCATAAGTCTGACACCCTAATGCTACATCACTAAGCCAGCTATCATGACAGCATCAGGACAACTTATTTGTTCTAGTTTGACTTACGTTTCATCATAGACCGGGTTGAGATTGTTCTTGAGGGTCTGAGTCTTGCGCTTGCTGGAACTCGATTGATCCGGCAGCAGGTAGAGACGCACGTACGGATCAGCCAGATTGTCCGAGTCACACGCTATCAGGCTCCTGTACAGTGTGCAGCAATAAAAACAAAAAAACCCTGCTAATGCAAACGGGAATGCGCAACAGCGTTGCATGTTTGAAAGCCTAGTAAAACAAAATCTAAGTCAGTCGCCAGAGGGCGCCAGACGACCAACGGCTAAGTATCTATAGTGTTACTCATCAGACGGCATGACCTGTGCCGCTCAGCAAACGCTGTATCAGCTGAAAATCGTAAATTTCCCCTACCCCTTCTCATTTAGCGCCCTCGCTCGGGGTGACCCTTTTCGAATTTATGGAAAAGCTTTCTGGTTCCTAAAACTAGAGTCTTCCAGGCATTCCACAGTGAAGATTTGGTAGTCCTAGCTTGCACCGTTTTTGACTGATCCACCCATGTGACGGACAGACAGACAGACAGACAGATGGACAGAATTGCGATGACTAAGACGCGCTTACAGCAGTAGCTGCTGTTGCACGTAAAAACACCGGGCCTTGACGAATATCGTTACTTTCAATACATTAAATATTTTTCAACAAAATTTCCAGACATTATTCTCAACACCATTTGCCACTATCATTGTAAATTTTATCATCGTGAATTTCGTTGTTCCGAAGTAGCACAGCTCTGTATCCAAGACATGCACATTTGCACGCAGCGTATATGCATCACAAGTTAAACAGTGAAAATTAACGATTAACCACAAAACTGATGCTTAAAACATTTTAACGATAAAATAAATTTCAGAGATTAAATTTTTGATTAACTCACATCACCAAGAAAATACTGCAAATTATGCATGATGCAACAAGTGTTCCATGTAAATAACTCTTCACTGTTAACACAAAATGATCGCTTTCTCCATAAAATGTGAGTTGTGAAAACACTTACCAATCATGTCTCAATGCATTTCTGATAGGTATAGCTGAGTAAAGCCCAAATTCCATTATAGTGACTTTCATGATTCGCATCAGTGACTTTGACTGAAACTTCCCCGCAGACTTTCCTTGTGTTTTACACGGATTAAATTCCATTAAAGCGACATAAATAGAAACTGCAGACTCATCAGACTTTGCCGCAACCATCTCAACATGTCGTGATAGTCTGAAAGCTCGAAACTTCCCCGTGACATCTCTGTTTCATGGTTTGCATCTACGACTTTCAGTGAAAGTCAACATAATGGAATTTGGCTTAACTGCTGGCGGTTCTAAGCCAAAACATATCTGTTCCTGGACAATGCAGTTCATCACCGGCACAAATCACCAAATGGCACAGTGCTGATCACCAAGCACAGATAAGCATGTATGCCTAGTAGTGCAGGCATGATACTGGATAATAGTGATAATGAAAGCATGATTTTTGTACTTTTTAAAAATTTATTACTACAACTTATGCTAAATTATTACATCGATGTACAGACTTGCACTGGTGGACAACAATGACGAGTTGTGATCTCTGAATGCTGTAACGAATTGTCAGCTGAATTCGACCAAATTGCCCGTCACTAAAACAGAAGACAAATAAATCAATAGTTCAATAAACAGTTTAACAAGCCGATATGTGACGTGGCTTAAAAGACGGCTTAAATAGCTGAGCTGCAAACAAACACACATGAAAACAGATACGCTGCCCAAGAATAAAGATAGCTTATAGCTTGTAGCATTGCAAGCTAATAATAGATCAGGAAGCAGTGACTGACTCCCAAAAAACCACGGTTATTCCAACGTCCAACGATTCAATACGGACTGAATGTCAAACACACTCCCTGTTCCCAAGTCGACGCCATGACTACTCCTCCAATGACTTTTTTGCTTACATATTTTATTCTTAAAAATTGAGTATTTTAGGCTTGTAATCAAAAAAATGAATAAATAAATCCAAAAATCAATCACGGTTGGTCTCGTAAAATATCCGTTGCTGCTGGTGATCCAGTCATAATGTTTTTAATGTTGTTAACCCATCTCAGAGCTATGAAGCACCACCTGCCATATGGGATCACACAGTGCTACCTTGTCGTTGTTGTTGTTGACGTAACTAGTCCAGTTGGGCACTGCCTATATCGGGGGGGGGGGTGCTAGCTACCAACCAACACAGGGAA
>Ga0209367_1010885_pt1 | contig 12130 bp, 4 predicted proteins | sample WorMetLIZISLAND2_FD_187412 | JGI IMG/M metagenome (GOLD analysis project Ga0209367, IMG submission 187412) | Marine gutless worms symbiont microbial communities from Max Planck institute for Marine Microbiology, Germany - Olavius geniculatus... ... | reverse complement strand
GGTCACTCTCCCTTAAATTTGCCACTGTCCCTGTCCTCAAGAATATTGCATTGTAATAATTCTTTTCACCAAACTTGTGCAATGGACAGGCCTAAAGAGATTGGTCCTAACAAGATACTGTAGACTGAGATGAGAAATACGACACAAGCTATACACACCGCCTTTAACATTTATTATGTTATTTATTAGAGCTGTCGAAATGTTAATTTTTTTACTCCTCGCGCGCTACGTTCCTAACGTAGCGAAGAGGAGTATATGAGATCAGTGTAATATTGAGGACCGACCAACGACCGACATCCGTTCCTGTAAGAGCCTTCTTGGAAGAACTTCAAACGACCATATCTCCATAATGGTGCTAGACAGACGCATGATCACTATGGACCACTGATAGGAAGTCGACCCCCGGGAGTCGAATGTTCACGTGACCAATGACGTCATTTGCGGTGTGAAAAAAAGGAACTAAAAAGCAGTTAAAAGAATACAGGAAAAAAATAATGTGCGCGAGGAGTACATTAGATTGGTCACAATCTGAAATATTTCTTGTTAACACATTAATGCACTGCATTAATTTTTTTAATGCATTAATTAACGCATTATTAACACATCGAGTCCCGTTGAGAGAGAGTAAGGGGTAATTTACCCTGGGCCCCCCGACGTTTGGGAGCCCCACCTGTAGAATATAAAAGTTAGAAACACATTTTTAAACGTATAATCAACCACAGATCTATACATTAAATATTTAAGTAATTATTTATTTACAGTATTGATGGAATGGCAATTACAGTTTAGTTACTTAATTCATTCAAGTGTTAGATAACCGCAGTTTAACGGAATATTGGAACTTTTGCTTCACACAATTTAGTAAATTAACATAAATTTACACATGTAGTTTAATTTTTTTAACGTGCATTATTTTTTCTTAACGCATGTTAATTTTAACGCATTAATACATTAATTAATGCATTAATTTGACAGCTCTATTATTTATCAGTAACATTACTGATACAAATAATTCAGGCAGTGCACACGTCTTATTACTATTAGCTCAGTATTGCCACATGCAAATAATAATTAGTTCCTCTGCTTCATATACATAGGTGGCAACACATAAGATACAGCTGGGCCACCAGTTGCTTTCAATACTATTTGCTGAACCAAATTTCTGAGTTAAAATGGAACAAGAAGCTCAGCTGCAGCTAAGAATACAGCATCTGCTACACACATTTCATTTTGTAGCAATTCTGCACTTCAGAATTTGGCTGTTTACGTTGTCGCCCTGTAATAAAAATCATGCTTTGTTTTAAATAAGTGTTAGCCATTTATTATCATGAAATGCTTTCATTTCAGTGAGTTCAGTACTCTACCATACCGATCCATTTGACACTGCAAGTGACTAGAATCCACAAAATGTGCTGCCCAAAGAACTTATAGGTTTCGCAGCCGCTGACTACATGAGTTTATTTTGGAATTATAAATGAACACTGACAAGCTTAAAATAACTCGCTGGTACTGTTAAATATTACTGTTATCAGTTGATAAAGTGCTACTATCACAATGGTAAATGGAAACATGTGGTCCAGAGCTGCATAATCCTTACCCCAACCTGACCTTTTGACGGTGACCTTTCTGAAATGAAAATCAGCACACCGGGTAATCCAGCCCTGGGGAACATTCACGCAAATTGTGGTTTTTCTACAACCTTTTTTGAGCTAACAGCCCATATGTGACAGAGAGACAGGCAATATGCATAATGTGGCCTAATGGCACGGCCACACAATAAGATTACCAAAATACTGATTATTGCCCATCACTGCAAATGCTGTCATGATAACGCAGTTATTGCTGTTTCAACGCCGAAGCCCAGACTTCATCAGTTGGCTCGGTGGGAATTACCCAGCCTGCGGGAATTCTGCTTCCCGATACACCACTGCCTGCTGGTACGGCATGCAGGTCCCACTCTTGCCTGAGGAAACAAACATCACAGCATTATTAGTAACAATTACCACCAATTGTGATTTTTTACAAAAAAAGATGAATAATCACTGACAAATATATACAAAGTGACACAAATTGCTTGAATAGGTGAAAAGCCCTTTGCGGAATACTGGCAGAGTAACATCTACAGACTATGCGATGACAAGCTATTGAAGATCAACACCAAACTTAGATGCACTGCTTATGAACCATTTCCATCAATCTGTCTACAAAAATCAAGTGTTTTACATATGCACACACATATGCTTTCTCCTCCTTCCTATTTACTATGCTACAGTCAATCTTAAAATCTTTTCACTCAGAATCTTACTCAGATATCCACACTAATTATGATTTTGTTTAACGAGCTAATTTTCCCACAGCTACAAATGACATGCCACCAAATGCGAACTCTCAAGCAATGTTGGAGCACACACCCACTTTTCTCACTTCAGCTGACTACTTCTATTAATTTGGCCAGCACTTAGAGTACAAGGCATAGGCAAAATCGAACATATCATTCAGTGACCTGATTTTAACGAAGGTGTCGATGCTGCTGTTTGCTAAGTCGTAGTACTGCACGTATGGAAACATTGGATCCAGACTGTCAACGACTGACGCTGCAACATACACAGCACACTACTCACAGTAAGCATACGTTACCAAATTTTCACCAACTTTGATAATTTTTGGCACAAGGATGGCCAAGACAATAGAATTATGTAAGGTGAACTTATTTTCCACCTCACCTAATTTATGTCAATGCACTACCATGTGAAACACAGATGTGCCAAATTCTTACATTTTGCGGTGATTATTTGTATCTGATTGCTCACCTTTGCATCATCAGTTCAACAGGAGGCACCACGTGATTTATTAATTTTGTGGTATTAAATATTTTATGGTGAAAATAGCAGACAACGAAATAGCTGACTAATGAGCTTAAAACATGTCTAATCTATGCATGAATGCAGTTTGATTCAGTCATCCTTTGATTCTGCTATCAGCCAGTGGTGTTGCATCTAAGCCAGTGTTTTTCAACCTTTCTGTTGCTGCGGAATGCTACAGAGCATCACCTGCCATATGGTATCATTAAGTGTTACCTGCCATCCGACAAAGATGAATGTGCCCGATCTTAACCCAAGCCAGACAGGATGGTACTCGATTTACCTACCCCAGAGGGATGAAAGGCTGAGTTGACCTTGGTGTTGGTTTACCTGTCTGCAGATAGTCACCACTTGACAGCGACCCAACTGGCAGGCCCGTCGAGAAGTGAGAGTAGAGGGGGTAAGTTACCCTGGGCCCTGCGACGTTTGGGGGCCCCACTGTTGCTCGAAAATATAAAGTACACCAGAGTTCACCATTTAAAAATGAATAATTAAGCAATTTTTCACCCAGAGTGTCCCCGCAAGAATATTTCCAGACCCCCCACTGTGGCTCTCACCGTCCCTGCAGATAGGCAGTCAAACCAACATGCTCAAAATTGTAAGTTCAACATCCTAACCAATACATTACCAAGAAACCAGGAGGAAATTACCTGTTTCTTGGTCCTCACAGCAGGAGAGTCGTTGTTTTATTCCCATCTGCTCTTGTTATCGGTAATACAGTATTATTATCAAATGAATATACGGTAGGTGACACTCACACTGGTCGCTAAAGAGCCAGGTACGCAGCTGGTCTTCATAGCTGGCAAGTCGTTGTTTTATTCTCACCTGCTCTTGTTCACGTTCTTTCTCCTTCGTCTGTTCATGTTCCGTCTCCAGCATCACCTGCAGTAATGTAACAACACCCGCAACATTAAATATGTGCTGACAGTATCCAGAGTCGCCTCAGGTCTTTGTAAGTCTTCGCAAAAAATTTTCTCCACTTTCCAGGACCGGAAAATTCCTTGAGAACCAAACAGTCTAGAAAGTTTTAATGAAAAGGGTTCGTGAAAGTCTTGAACTTCAGTGCTTCAAAATGACTGTGTATTGCAACGTGAAAATTATTTCCTACCACACCACAGCTATCTAATATCAAGTGGTAAAATATTGCAGGAAAAAGTCTGGAAAACTGACTTGAAAGTCATTTAAAATTCTGAAAAAGTCCACAAATTTAGCTTGCCCTGTAACTGTTGCTATTGTAACTACTGTAAAACTTTTAATACAAACTGATTCTTAAATACAAGCTGATGTTTCTAGGTCACCTGTTCTACTGCAAGCCGGATCTCTAACACAATACAGTGTCCACATGGAACTACAACTCAGCCTTCCATCCCTCTGGGGTAGGTGAATCGACTACCGGCCCGACTGGCTGGAGCTAAGGTGGGGCGCGTTTTGCCTGCGTCAGGTGGCAAATAATGCTGTGTCATCCCGTATATTCTGTAGTCTACAGTTATATGTGAATCTAAGATGTGATAATGTGAAACAGCAGTACATGTGACATAATGCAAGTGCAACTAGAAGGCGCTCGTGAGAGTGCATATTATCTCCGTCAAGTGAAGTGATTCAAAAATTACTACTACTACTACTACTACTAGACCTACAGCTACAACTACACCCTACAACAAGGAAAGGAGAGGGAGAAAAAATAGCGGCTTGGCAGCAGGGGAAAAGGAAGGAAAAGTAATTGCTGCTTGTGCTATTGGTACAATGACGTCACTGCTATTATGAGTCATCATGAAAACACACACACGGAACGACGGACAGAATGACCAATCTCTTAATCTCCTCCAACGTTCACTACGTTCATCTTGGCGAAGATAATAAATGTGAAGCAGAACCTGTAGTGTACGCTGTTCAGCGTCATAGAGTTCCATCTGTTCTCGCAGTGTTGCAGTCAACGCCTGCACTCGCTGTTCAAACATTTCATCAGCACTTCGACGTATCACCACACCTACAGCACAGCACGTCAACTAGGGCTGTACAGAATAGCAGATTTTACTATTCGGTCAAATAAGAATAAAATACAAATAGTTGATGCAAGTTCAAACAGATTGCCAAATGCCCTGGTTTCATTATGGAGTGGTGAAAAATTTCAAAATCAGGTATTTTGTATCCATGTTAAACGAATGATTAACATTACATGACAGTGACTTATAGCAGACTCTTCAGTGGACAAACGAAATGGTTAAGAAAATTCCATAAAGCTTCACGTGTGGGTGTTATGCTGCTAAGACAGCTGGGCTGACAGCAGCTGTCTTTGAGACAAAATTATTCGTATTCGGTATATTTATGGCACTACTATTTGGCCGAATATGAATACACTATTCAGCTTACCATTTGGGCCAAATAGAATACAAATAGAATATTCGGTACAGCCCTAATTTCAACCACTAGTGAAGTCCTAGTGTGGCTGATTGGGGTGGTGGTATGTCTGCTAGCTGCAAACTACATGTCCAATTGTTCGTTAACGTGGGCAATGGATGGCTGCATAGTGCACTGTGGTATCATTAGACAATAATCAGCAACTTGCAGTACCTGCTGTAAGTAATATTAAATACTGAATAAATAAAAACATAAATAAAATACGTATTAAATTAAAAAAATAAACTAAATAAATAAAACAAACTGGGCCAGAGAATCAGTAACCTTTCCAGCAACGACAAAGTGGCTCCTTTTTTATTCCAATCTATCTCTGTGATGGTACAATGTATTAATTAAATGCTTTTGCACAATTCATTCTGCATCGATTGTCCAGACCAACAGCCATCAAGCTGTGTTTTTAACTTCGATTTTGACCCTTAGGTTCTTCATTACCAAAATACTTAACAAATTTATTAAATTTCTACTAGATTCAGGCTGAAACTTAAAACTAAAATTAATAGCCATAAAATGGTGTGATGATATATGCACTGGACAACCTTTACGTTCAGCCTGGTCTTTGCGGAGCTGCCGGAGTTTCCGCAGCCGACCAATCAGCTTCATGCAGTTGTTTGTCTCGGAGATCTTGCGCTGAACTTCAGCCAGCGTTAAGTCCGCTGCTTCCTTCATCTCTAACTCCTAGATGCAAACACAGGAGTACCAGCTGTCGAAATGAGCAGGGTTTTCTGAATCTTTTTTGCATGCATTTTCCAAGACTTCCTAAAACCACGTATATGTCCATTTTCCCTTGTGTCTTTCCAAAACTGTTACATTGTGCAAATATGGAACAAGGCAGATTTTCACGTATCTAAGACTAACATGTTTCAACAGTTTTCAACTAGCAATGTTGTAAATACACATAAGACATAGTTAATCTTGTCTCACAGTAGACAAATGTAAGTAAAGGCCAAAAACATGCACATCGGTTTTAAAGAAGTGTTTGTTGGTTTATTCTCCATAACGTTCCAGGACCTGTGACGGTTTGCACTCCAAATAAATGGCGATGATGAATCTAGACATTAGGCTTACAGCAGATCATTGCTGATCATGTTGATGGCACTAATCTGCATTTATCAAATAAACTGAGTGAACTCTTATGATGGTTATTTCATAATGTAATAAACAATGCAATTTCTGCTACAAAAATCATCATTATTATCAAAGGGAGATCATGCAAAGCTGCTTTTTGGTTTAAGCTGCCCAATTTCCATCTAGGATAACAAACAGAATGGATGACACTTGCCATCTTAGCAGCGCGCTGTTTCTGGCTGATTTCATTCATGTATTTATCGATCTCTTCATGACGTCTTTCTCTCTTCCGTGCCAGCTCACAACTCTGTTTATAAACCGACTGACGACGACGTTTTACGCGCTTCTACACAGAACAATGATCGTAGGTTCAACATTTGGTGAGTACAGCTTTACGTCTTGCTCAGCACGCTACCAGTCATTTCTGAGATCAGAATAGCCACAGTTAAAGGTCTGCTGCCATGGTCAAACTCACTCACACAATTTATGTAGATTTAACAATATGCTGACTTGAGATTTATAAATATACAATTTAATTTTGCAATTTCAAACAAAATGTGGCATTACATTACGTTAAGTGAAAATACCTGTTCCCCAGGTGACGTCATGAGCCTAGCCTAGAGATGTAATGAATATTAATGGCTTAGCCGGTAACGTCATCAGTCTAGGCTAGGCCATTAATATTCATGATGTTTATTGGCTAGCGTGATGACGTCACCTGGGGCGCCTACATGCGAATATGGTGATGCATTTTCTACATGATTTTCGTAGATCGTCAATTTCACAGGTAAATTTCTCCGTGTTGACAAAACACTGGGCGCTAATATTCCTGTCAAAATTATCAGAACATTATGCAATTTTGGAAAAGTGGATAAAATATATAAGTTAATTATGGCATCTAGGGACCTTAAAGCCAAAAAAATTCAAGAACTTTTCAAGGAATTTTTGTGGACACTGTGTCAAATCATTTCAGATGTCTATCCAGCAAATTTGTGAGATTCTTGTCAGGATTCCTTGTGTGGTCTAGCATCGGGTATTAATTGGGTGAATGATGTAACAACATGGAGAGTTCTTAGGAGGATCAAACATTCACGACAGACTAATACAATTACATGACTCAAGCTAATTTAACTAACAACTGACCTGGTCTCTAAAATGGTGGCTGAATAATGTTAGGCTCATTTTAAAAAAACAGAGCCTCAATTATGTACAAATGTTTAAAATAATCATTATCCGGTAGTTGACAATATCTGACCCAAAAGAAAAAGTCACTAACGCGTTTGCTGGTTGTGCGTTTCTGTCGGGCAATAACTGCACCCAGGAATGAAGAGATTTGCCTCCGCAGCTCCTCTAATCTCTCCTACATATTTACAATGATGGCATCTGTACTAATTACCAATAATAGCAATAATAATAATAAAAACAAATGCCAATGCAGTTGGTACTCTAATCATGATACAGTCATTACATTTGATAGCATGTAGCATGATCACTTTCTGGCTGTTAACCTTTGAATCAAGCTGATTGGCTTGAACCACAGATCCAGCTGAAATGTCTGCACAATAATAAACTTATGCAGCACTGTATTTAACGTAGCATCCCCACTGCACTTTGTGCATAGAATCTTGAACAAAGAAGTGCCATGAATACATCAAGTAATGATAATCTTCCAACAGTGAACTACTGTTGGATCATACTACAATGCAAAAGGCCTAATACAAAAAAACAGCACATGCTTGAATATGTAATGATTAAAAAGTGACATTCATTATTTTTGTGTCATTAATTCAACAGCCTGTTGCACACAAACTACAAAAAGTAAACAGCTGAAACTCTGCACAGACATCAGTTAATCCAAATAGAGGGATCCAATATAGAAAAAATAGAGTATCCAATATAGGGCACACTAAACAGTAAACAGATACAAAAAAAAATTTGCTTTGCGTAATCAGACAAGAAACATTAATTATACAAAATATTACCAACATCATCATGTTGTCATCTGAGAATAAAGGATATCAATAGTGTACAAATTCTGACACTTCTATTTTGCTCAAAACCTGCTCAAAACCAAGTCTCAAAGTTCTTGCTAACAGGTTTCCGAAAGTCAATCACATTTCCGTGTGTAGTGAGCAGATTAAGAGAAAACCAAAATATGCTTCCAGCATAATCCAGTAACAATATTTCTGTCAATTAAGTCAAACAATAAAAAATGCATATGACAGTATACATGTATTCAAAAATTACCTGCATTTTAGCCAGCTCCTGCTTACTGATGACTGACGAAGATTCGGCAGCAGACTGTGATGGTGCTGTAAAAGATGACAAAGAGCAGTGTTGATCATTCTGAACACTGGCTGATACTATTCTCACAGTATGTCTCTCGGATGTGCTATCAGTACTATCGATAGTTTGATGAGACTTAATTACACAATCACTAACGGTATCACTAGCATCAACTGTCTGATGTAAGTCTGTGGGCTCTGACAGAGTCCGATTGTCAGAATGACCTACACTTCTCTCAGCACACGGACATGAATGACTCTCGACGTATTTTCGAAGGCGATCATTTAAAAACATTGCATCTTTCAGCAGCTGTCGGAACTTTGCGAACTACAATGAAACAAATCCACAAACACATACACACTGTATTAACCAACAACCATTTCCAGACACACTTAAGTTAGCCATTTCCCCAACTAAACAATAATTTGAAAATGATAATAATACATATGCTGCAATTCAGCAGAAGCCATCATAATCATCATATAGAAGATGAAAGTCAGTTAGCTAATCTTTAAAAAACTTTAAATGGGACAACTTTTATTAGTAGCCTACTTGTAAGTCACTAAGTCCTACTACTACATATTCCCACCCTGTACCCGGGACCCAGCATTTATTTGACACCTAACTTCAATTCAAAGTTATACAGTATTTATGACACTATACTGATAGCTACGGTGACAGCTTACAGTAATGTTGCTTGTGGTGGAAGCTTTTCTTCTTCGTCTATGAAGTACAGCACTTTCAGCACTGACAGCCGTTGTTACATCACTGGCTGATGTGACATCGACACTGGCACGCTGACTAGTAAGGCTACCAGAGCTCTCACAGATTCTTGCAGGAAATGAACTCTGAACGAACATTAAATGTGAACATCGGACATCACTGAAGAATGTATCACGGCTAGATGGCTGAACTAATGTCTGCCTCATGACTGAGTTTCCTGCAATGTCTTGTTCATTTGTGCTTTGTGAAGGCAGTCTCTGAGAGGTTGTGAAACTCTGAGCTGGTGGTCGTCGTATTCCAAGCCTCTGTTCAGCTCCACTGACAAAGTGAGGAACCCGACTTCTGGTAAACGGAGCACTAGAACTCGTAGCAGCAGCAATCACTGGAAGCGGTGGGGGAGGAAAATGAGGTCTGAACACCAACAGATACGATGGACAATGAGAAGGAGGGGGTACCTGTGGATGGTAGCCTGGTGGTGGCATGTTTCTGTCAATGGGTGGCGGTCGTAGTGGAACGTTTACATCAATAGATGGAGGCGGTGGTACATTAATGTTAGCAGGCAGTGGAGGAGGATTGTTCATGTTAACAGGCGGAGCTGGTGGTATGTTAACATTAACTCGTGGAGATGGGCAAACGTTCATATTTACTGGTGGCGGCGGCGGCGGCGGCGGTGGCATATTCAAGTTCACGTTCACTGAAGAACGCGGAAATTCGCCAGCAGCAGCAGCAGCACTAATTGCGGGAGGAGGGGGAGGAGGCTGGAACTGCGCCACGACGGAAGGAGGAAATTGCGGCATTCTCTGCTGCGATGCCAACGACGCTTGCCGAAAAGCGCTCGGCGGCAAACTGATGCGACCTGGCGTGTTGTAACCTTGATCACAGCTGAGCCCGGGTCCGGCAGGTAATCGTGGCTCTGTAAGCTGTCCACTGCGAGTCGGTGGGATTGAAAAGGCGCCGTGGTGTACAAGAGCAGACGATCGACTAGCATCGCCAGCGGTGCCCTGAAAATGTCCGAACGGTGGAAACGAGTTCGCGCTATTGTAGTATGAATTCTCCATCAGTACTACAGTCGTTTGAGTTTGAAACAGCGTTATGAACTCTGAAATTTTCTATTATATTGTTTTTGTTTACTTCAGTAATGTTTACCATAGAATAGCAAACATCCACTTGAAAAGAGATGCGCAAAGCCAAAACTGTTTTACCGAAACCGAAAAACCGGGTTTTTTCAAACCCGAAAAACTCGTTTTTGGCTGTCTGTAAAATGCAAAAAAAATTGGGGTTGAAGCACCAGCATTTTGCAGAAATTTTGCGGCAAAGTATAATTTTTGTCACCCATAATCTCCTTTGTCAGAAATTTCCAGCTGTTTCTCAGAATTCTATCAAAATTTGGAGTGTCTCTCAGAGAAGTGCGACATTATGTTTCGCCTGCCTTCACGATGCTGCTATAAGTCCATCTGAAATGTTCTCAATATTGGCAAAACGCTGCTGACGACGACAGGGCTGCCAAATTGGAAAAAGTCTCTCGCATTAAGTTGCATGGTGAACCGCAATTTCACCTCGTCACCTGCTCACCCTCGCAAAGTCAAATACCCGCCGACGATGAATGTCTTCCATTTGCTTCTCCGATTTGCCTGCATTGCTTAGGTCTACCGTCTAAGCTACACTTTAAGCCGCACCTAAATTTAGTCGGGTGATTCTCAAAAAATAATCAAAATGCTTGTCACCAAAAATTAAATAGTCTAGACCTTGTACATCGCTGGAGAAGCTCACAGTGCTCCCCCGAACCCACAGCTGCATTTATCTACCGGTATACTATATTTGAGAGTTACCATCGCCAATGTCTTTGTAACGGCACGACATAGTCAGCAAAATTTTGCTTGCAGACCCGTGTCTTACGGGGCCTGAACGTCGGTTAGGTGAGATATGTCGCTGAGGTGTCATATCTTTCAGAAAATTTCACTTTTTCTAAAATTTTGCAGCCACACTTCTTGAGTCGCAGCAGAGCTGTGACGTCATATAGACGTCGTCACCATGGTGACGCGTCATCAGTGGCGCGCTGCAGCGCACAGCCTACCTCGCGTTGTTTAATTCATCAATTGGTTGCATCGATGCACACAAATACTCATCACGTCCATTCTGAAGCACTGAATTTTGTGACGTCATGATGCATCGATGCAATCAATTGATGAATTGAACAACGCGAGGAAACAAACGCGAGGAAATTGGAGCGCTGCGGGTTCTCGATAGACCTAAATTTTCAAGACGTCATAATGTATTTTATATTATATATTATAACTTCGAAGGCAAAAAATTTGGACATCAATGTACAAAATTTGGAAGTCATGCATTAGGCTTACAAGAAAACTTCAGCAAAAAAATTGACATAATGCAAAACAATACGTCTTCACGAAATGAACTATGCAGAAACACGACAGTCAGCCGATGTTATTAGACTAAAGAAACATTCGAATACAGATTCTGACGTCAATTCGGTTTTATTGAAAAATACACAAGAAACAAAGCAGTTTGATTTGGACGTCGTGACGTTCAGGTCTTAAAAATTTGGGCATACGGGCTTAAATTTTGAGGTGTATTTACGCCCAGACGTCAGCTACCATGCTGGAGTGCCCCTAATGCTTCTGAAAACCTAGATCAGTGCTGTCCAACCTTTTTAACACCGCGGGCCACTTAGTCAATTTCCCACCAGCTGATGGGCCGCAATCAAGGGGGCATGGCGAGCGCAAGCCTATAAGGGGGTCTGGGGGCGGAGCCTCCAG
>Ga0209367_1010884_pt1 | contig 12133 bp, 8 predicted proteins | sample WorMetLIZISLAND2_FD_187412 | JGI IMG/M metagenome (GOLD analysis project Ga0209367, IMG submission 187412) | Marine gutless worms symbiont microbial communities from Max Planck institute for Marine Microbiology, Germany - Olavius geniculatus... ... | reverse complement strand
AGAGAAGACGATTTCTTCCCGGTTTTTTAGTCAATTCAGACAGCGCGGCATTGCTGAGTGTTGTATAAATCAGTCGGGTGCACGACGCTCTAATCGATTTAGCGTGCTGGCTGGGTGATTGCGACGCGTTTGGTGCAGTGCGAAAGAGAACCTTCTTGTGCGAAATCGATCGATTAATCAGACAGGTTTTTTTAATCAGTTACAACAGCGCACAGTTAAAATACAACAAACAGTGATCACGCATATCGGCACGATGCCGGGGTCGTCCATCCCCTATCAGCGCCAGGAAACAACCTCCCAAGTCGCACCAATCCCTCCCCTCTCTTCCCTCTCCTTTCTTTCCCTGCGTTTTTTCCATTCCCCACACTTCCTTCTCCCGCAAAAGAAATTGAGCTATAAGGTCTAGGAGAGCGCTCTGAGCATTTTAGTTAGGCGAAAAAATTTTCTGTCTTCCCGGTTGCAGCCGGAAAAAATAAGGACAGGAAACAGCGAAAAAAATTGTTATTTATTTTTTCATCATGACGTATCGTGTAATATTACCCAACAACTCATAAAAACATACTGACACACTAAATGGTACCAGTACTCTGGGTTTTCGAATCTTAAACTTCCCCAAACTCCTTATGTCGATGAGTTGTTTTGCCAGTATGCTTGGGTCAGTAGGTTAGTGTGCCAGTAGTAGGCCTAGCAATAATTGACTGTCGCGCGCTTGGCGCTAGACATCACTCTTTGTTGCACGCTGCTAAGTCTGCAGCTGCAGATTCTGTCTGTCTGTCTGTCTCTTTGTCCGCTCTATTTAGATCAACGCCGACCGATTGCTGCTATGGTACGGTCGACTTTTGTCTCATTGCCGTGGCAATGTGACCTGCGCTGGCAACAGCTACGCGGATAAATAGCCGATAAGCTTTTTATCCGGCTGCCAGTGTCCTATTCGGTGTGCCGTTTGACGGACGGAACGCGTGCTAGGCTGCTAGCAGTTTTTTTACGCGCGAAAGCAGCTACTGCTTTCAGCGCGTCTTAGCCATCGCAATCCTGTCCGTCTGTCCGCCTGTCACACGGGTGGATCAGTCAAAAACGGTGCAAGATAGGATCACAAAATCTTCACCGTCGGCTGCCTGGAAGACTTTAGTTTCAGGAACCGTAAAGCTTTTCCATAATTTCGAAGGGGGTCACCCCGAACGAGGGCGCTAAATGAGAAGGGGGTGGTGACTACAATACACCAGTCAACTCGTGTGTAGGCCTACATACTGCAATAGAATTTCGGCCGACCACGACAACTCGCCTCCTTCCTATACTAGGAAAAACGAATCGCCCATATAGCACCGATGTCATATCGGCATCGTCAAATACAAATACGCAATCAGAAGTAGCCTACACAAAAAATCTCACGTAATCAACGTTCAGTGAGCGCCGTGGAAAATCGACGCATCGCTGTTGACGACGTCGGACTTTCAAAAGACGGTTGCAACTTGCAGAATTTAGGGCAGGGGGAGAAGGGTCCAACCTCTCTCGTCGTAAGCGCCCCAGATCGACACAGAGTGGGTGCAGGGTAGAGGACAGTATTGTGAAAGTACGAAGACGTAACTATACAGTAAAGAATTGCGACTGCACAACGTCGATGCACGCTGCGCCGGCAACGCTCGTATAGTCGGATCAGATCAGATGTCGCTCGCTACTGCAGCCGCGGCTCAGCGACGAATGACGTCATTTCCGGTTGATGTGGTGAGCTGCGCGCGCACGCCGGATGCGCACTATACCGCTCTAGTCCACACTCTATACCATACGTCGCCGTATATAGAACTCGCGCTTTCATACTCGCCGCATTCAAATTTGATGAAAAGATAGCACCGACCGAGTAATAGTGTGATTATGCCAAATACGCGTCACTTTCTTGAGGCTGTTGACGAATACATTGCGTGTAACCTTGCCCTTTAACTTTTTAAGCTGAAAATTGGCACACCAACTGCTCCTGTTGGAGCAGTGCGTTTACAACATTTTTGTAATTATCTATGCTAGTTATGGACAAACAGATAAGACTCGAAGTGCGGTCTATAACAAAGATGCTGCTACATACTTCGAAAGCCTGCAGTCTACCAATGGTTGAATGCAAAGAATTCACGAAGTCGTTGTTAATGTATAAGAGCTATGGCCGACTTCGCGTGTTCGGAGATTGGTGTCGCTAAGGAAAAGCGCAAGCAGTACGAACTCCACTATTTCGATTTCTCGCGGATATGCAGCTGGTTGTACAACAAGTCCACATACAGCGTATCGAAGCAAGTGGAACTTTGGTTTGATTAGAGTTAGCTGCGGCACTGATCTAATACAGCGACGAAACAGCCGGCCGGCAATGCCACTAGTCGTGGGACTTGACTACAGAGCGACGAAGCCAAGATAACAGGTTTCTCTCGGAGGTCTCGTCTCGGCGACGACGATGATGCTTATCGTTCACTGCAGCAATTTACATGTAAGAATGAACGACGTCTTTCGTCGGCCGCGAATAGTCGCTAGTAGAGCTGTACGTTGCTGTCCCTCGCTGCTCGTAAAAGCATCTTCAACGACCAGCAAATCAGTGTCGAATTACGTCGCCAGTTCCATATAGTTTCTGCAAAAAAACTGAGAATTTGTCTCACTGTCTGCACGGAATGTCGTGCATGCAAACTATTGGCTCGACTGGGCATGATTGCGTCTACCTGTAGCAGGTGCCTCTGAGAACAATAGGTGTTGAAGGGGCGCCTTAGGCCTACATAGTTGCGTAATGATTGTAAAACGGTTTACATCTTACGGACGGTTAGCGCGACTGCCATCATTCGAGCGTCAACAGTCATATTACTATGATGGACAGCAGTCTCGTATCTATTCTACATTTTACAATATTGACCACTTTATTCTAATTCGCAAAGAAAAAAACAAACCAATCCTTGCAGCTGCAGACGGCATGACTGAAATGGTGCGCACGACATAAAAATGAAGGATCACCATGCAGTAGATACAGTAATGGTGGAAATGCAAGATTAGGCTGGATGGGTGCATAACAACCGTACAACCGTTATGGTCTGCAGACGAACTGTCACAGAGTCGATATGCAAACTGTTCGTCAGAGTGTTGTCATCTGGAGGGACTCACAGCTAGGCCTATACGTACATTATTCAGCTCTGCAGCCGCCGGTGTCTATCCGTGCGACTACAGCTTGCGCTAACGTTGTTACGAGGCGAGTGCTTTGATGCGCCATCATCAGTAGCGTCAGCATCTGCATCATTATCACCAGCAGCAGCAGCATACGTGACATCTGTGCGTAGCCTATAGCTGCGACAACTAGCCCATGTACACTTTGCACTGATGACATTTCGGAATCGATCTTTCTACTGTTAGGCCTTTTATTGACATGCGAAACTTGCTAATGCTGTAAAACTTTTGATTGTGTTGGCCTAAATTTCTGGTTTTCTCTCCGTTTTCTTTACGAGATGACCGGTTGACTTGCTTGATAAAAGGCACTAACGGCATGAGCGATAGATCGCGTCACTGCCAGTCATTAGGCTGGAGTCTATTACAGGCTGGGGAAAAACGGGGACGATGATCTATATATAAGCTACATCGAGAAGGCATTTGGGGGATTTAACTGCCTGGTCTCACGCAACTAGGCGCCATGAATCTCGCCTGCCTGCCGCATGGAATCAGTATCAGACGCACAACACGCTTCTTGGCGATCGTTCCCCAGTGACTAGCGAACTGCATGCTGAACTGACTGAGTGGCATATCAGTGGACAGTTAGCGCTATGGTTTTCATCTCAATCCCATCCAGGGTCGCGACTATAGGATACAATCAGATTTTGTGCACACACAATCGAATCCCATGGTCTCGCTGAAAGACTCTAAGAACTACGTATTGCGACGAGAATTGTATAGCGGCGTCGTCGACTTTAACCGGTGACCAAAGTAATTCGGTAAACGTCGCAATTTTTGGTTGGGCAAGGGGTTTAACTCTTAAATCTCCCTTTCTATGAAAGGAACAGAAACTCCCATCTAAAATGTACATCTTTAAACTCCGCAGGTTTATCTTCCAACATGCCAAGTGGCACGAAATTTTGTCAAACCGTTTAAACAAGGTTCACGAATGTGACAGACGACAGGCAGACAGACGACAGACCACGTTACAAAGAAATAGGCAGCTACGTATACATCTCCTGTGTACGATTTTACGTCAGGTTTGGCCTACTCCTTTTTATATACGTGATTATTTTTGTCTTCTCACTATTTTTTCGCATTCAAAGAAGAATAATGGCGCAACGTAGGCCACTGTTGTACAGAGCAGGTGGCTGAGTGCATTAGGCCCACTGCTTGGCGAGTGCTGACGCTCAGATGGGTTACAATCAAAGCCTGGATGTCATCGACATGCTGACAATGGCCTCGTTGTTGTTTTCCCTCGCGAGGCTTGTCCATGAGTTAATCCCAGCAGCATCTTTGCGGCAACCTAGATCCCGTGGACGAAGCAAACTGCATGCAACGACTGCTATCAATATTCATGGACTAATTTACTCCACCTCAGTATAGTGACTAATAGGCTAGACCAAGAACACTACATTGGATTCGTTTGAAAATGTTTCTGTTCTTCGCATATTATGACATTGTGAGCTCGACGAGTTTCTCAACAGACTAACCCCAGGCCTTAACAACAACAGCCTTGTTTATACTGGCCGTCAACCGTCGGCTGACCGCGATCCACCGAATCGGTTGACAATCGATCGATTAACCGTCGGTGAGATTCAACAGTCGGCAGACAACAATCAACCGCGGGTAGACGATTGAAAAGAGGGTTTTACAAAAAATCAACTAAAAAGGTACAGGCTCCGGGTACAACATGAGCAATGGTCCCTATTGCCCCATTTTCCTACCTTCTGTCACAACTTCACTGGTTTTTACTGCAAACAGTCTGCCAGTATTCGCTCGCAACTGAAGACACAGCGTACTTTTTTCGAGTCATTTCCTCATTGGTTGAAGTTACGAATAACACAGCAGAAGCGCGTGGCTTCGTTTAGTGATGCACGTAATCGACGAACATATTCGTAAATCGATACTCGATCTGTCGACGGGTCGACGACGCAGCTTGTCTGCACTCGTGTCGCTTCGTAACTCAATGACGACAACACGCGATTGCGTGACGACCTTCTAACGACCTTGCCGTAAGATAACCACAGCAGCTGATGGCATAGCATCTATCAATAATACAGGATGATGGCGCCATGCTGCAGCGACAGCTTCACCAGCCGTAAACATGTAGCGTAATTCACGCGTATTATGTGCAAATTTAACCGTCGCCATAAAAAGGCAATCAATTTGTATGTCACGGATAACATGATGACAACGATAATCACGGTGATGACGATTGTAACAAGATAAGATACCGAGTAAGGAGTGTCCACATGATTGTGCGAAACCAGACAATAACGTCATAACGCCATCAGCGAAGTTTTTTAATATTTTTCTGTCTTTCTTTTATTGTTTTTGTTTTACTACAACTATGTAGTATTAATAGCATCCGTAAGACTGGACTAGACCCCATTTCTTCACTGATGCCTTCCGCCATTAACCCTCTTGTGTCTGCAGAACTAGCCTATATTTCAGTCAATCAGCACAATTGAGTGATTGATTGAGTGTCGCTCTGCGTCGTCGTCGCCGAGAAGTGACTGATGGCAGCTGTCGACTGCAGCTCGGACAAAATTAGCTGATGCATTGTGTCGACAATTCGTCCTGCGCAAAAGACAAGCTTGAAGTTATCGACGCCCTTGGCAATTTGATCGAAATTGTACTATCAAACCGCGGCTGCATGTCGTACATCGCTGCTATTGTGCGTATAGCATGTTCGCTTAACTTATCGCTTAACATTGGCTATTTTCTATAACGAGTGCCTGAACCAAAGACTATAATCTCTGGCCTGAACGAGTCCTCCTGACCTTGAGGTATGCATGAAAGTAACTAAGCAAGCAATCTCAAGATGTCGGCGAAAGGTCCGCCATAATGTGACGCCCCGCACTAGAAAATTTAATCAGGAAGACTGACTATAATTTGGAATTGGCGACGAAAAAAAACACGAAAGCACATTTGCGAATGTACAGAGGTAGGGTATTTGAAACGTTTTGCAATTTTTACCGTGCAATGTGCACATGCAAAGCACTGAATTTTTCTCTGTAAATCTTCATCCGTTCGTCAGACTGTCTATCTGTAATGTTGATGACATATAGGTTGGGTCACTTGAAAAACAACAGACGAATAATTGCTCAGAGTCTTCACTTTTTGAAGCCTCGACATCTGCGATTTAACAAGACGATAGGCCCTGCACAAAAGTTCACATAAAATGGAGCAAAAAACCTGCAATATCTATGACAAGGGCAAGATAGGATCCAACAATCTAACCTTGGTCCTATCTTGCCCTTGTGAATAAAATGCGAAACGAAGTTCTCGGAACTAAGAGAAATTGATCGATAAACTCTGACTGATATTGCTATCGACGTATGTCGTGACCTGCAGAAATTGAAAGTAAATGAATTGCTAGGCGTTGTCATAGCAGGCGCTTTGATGGTTCCTTCCCCCCGTTATATCCATTGGCCATAGGGCTACATCAAGCACTCTGCTACAGATGACAAGTTTATTACATGCCCAGTCGTTTATCAATAGGGCCTACTGAAGTCTGCGTATAACGCGCTCTGATGATAGTAAAAATACATTCCCCTCAGAAAAAAAACAGAAGAGCAACAGTCTTACGTGTACAAGGCGACTGAACAAAACTTAGCTGACATTCAGTTCAGTCCTGTCGCTGTGTGCACGCCTTCAACGATAATAATTTTATTTGTGAAAATAAATTATAAATATGTTATTTTCTATATCTATGAAAAGCATAGATGTTAAAAACATTGATTTGCAAAGAAGAAAAAAACATAAAACACGTTTTTTCACTTTTATAAAAAAAACATTATAAAAACATGTATAAAAACATTAAACTGCAGATGTTTCCAGTCGCTACTTTTTTCGCCATTATACACGCAAAGAATATGTAACTCGGATAATTAAAAACAAAAACCTACCATTTGTAATGACTAAATGTACAGATCAAAAACAGCTGAACGCAATTTGCCCATGAGAAATAAATCATATTTGTAATTTTGTAGGGGGATACGTTTATGTTTTAACAAGAACAAAAAACACGACATTAAAAAGCACAAAAACATTTTTAAAAATAAAAACCATTAAAAAATTAAAACAAACATAAAAACATGTTTTTAAAAACTTTTATAAAAACATGAAAAATGTTTACATCTATGGTGGAAAATTACACTGTAACTTCGAGTGTACGGAAGATGATCAAGGAGGACACATTTTTCCGTATTGCGAACGCTTCACACAAATTATTTTACCACACCATATTGTGAACTATACTAAAGGCCCTATAGTGGTCGATGGTTGTGATCAAGGGTTCAGGCGCTGAGAGTTCAGCATTGCAGCGTGTGAGCCCACGGCGCATTATTTGGGGATTTTGCGCCTGCCTGGCTTCATTCGGGCTGCAGTATCACGGAATTTAATTTTGTCGAAAAATGGTCAAAGAACTATAATTTGGGACACACTGTAAGCCACGAGCGCAAAATATTGTTGCACCAAGAGCGTCTTTAGGGCGGGCTTGCGTCTTGAAACACATGAAAATGTGCGCCTACATCTGAATTGTACATCTGCCCATTCACATTTCCAAATACGTTTTTGTAAGTTTGTATGTATATGAGATTGTAGGCCTATGTACATTTTCGTGCGTATACCCGTGCGTTGTAGCACTATCCAGCTGAATGACTGCTTCTTGACTAGTGTCCGGAAACACGTGAGTTATGGGAATTAGGGTGCTACACGGGACACAAATGATGACAAATTGAGATATTCGCAGCGTAGTGCAGCGAGGCTTGTGCTGGAATGCTATTATGCATCCTATCAGAAGAGTCGAGACTACATTATGTATATGCGCGCATGGTATGACGGCTGCAGCATAAAACTCGGCACGTAAAACGATGCGAATGGCGAATTACGATTATGACGGTCAGTTGGTCACATCCGTAATACGTGCACTATAGGACCTACCATATCACCTGTACCATGGGCAATTAGCGTCATAGAGCTACGAGTTATTTTTGTTCTAACTGCATTAAATATTACTCAACTTTTTAAAAATTGAACGCCATATATAGGCCCTATAGCAGCGAATTTCCGTGTCAGACATTTTGGAAAATGTCATGAAATATTTCAAAGTTTTAAAATGCTTTTTGCAAGTTTTATTCAGGCTAAGTCTGAGTCTGACATCATCAAAAACTTACGCAAATGTGCCTAAAATCAAAAAAGTTACAAAACAGTTTTTGCTTACCATAGTGAAACTATGGCGAAACTTTTAGTGAAATATTGTTAAACTTAATTTATGTTTTTATTTATTGCGACATAACATAAACAACAAATGTTGGTAAAGAATTCAACCACAATCCAAAATCCAAACACTTCGTTTATATAATGTACTAGCATAGAAACACGTGCCGAGATTAGTTTTATAAAAGAAGCCCAGCTGTCGCTAGGGTAGGCCGACCGTACCGCCTATGTCCGAAGACAAGCGTCCGATTTCGGTTGCAGAAAGCAAGTGATTTTCCAGAGTGACTGCAGTCCCGTACAAGCTATGGTGACACTGCTATACCGAACGCTACAATTAATACTATGATACAATACGGTAATTCGCCAAGCGTGAGTGACAGCTGCATGCAAAAACTTTGCATTCCAAATTGCCGCCAAACTGCTGCAGATAGAGACATGGTTACTACTGACAGCCTGTAGAAACTTTTCACCGCCGTATCCAACGGCATGTGCCATCACCGATCCTTTACGACGTACCCTTTAGCCACAATACCGCACGACTGGCATAGCAGAGTGCGTAATGACCATTCAAGGTAATCCAAGGTCTATGATTTCCTGAAAATAGCTTATGCGACTTTCTATTAGTGATCAGTAGCAATATAGGTCTTGTCTTTATCTCACACCGTTTCTGCGATACGACGACTTATCCGTTAAAACGCACATTTTTACTACCCCCTCTATTCAACCCAAAATTTGAAAATGTTTCCCTTGCACTAAATCCCTAACATTTTGCATGCCAAGCGTGTTACACTCGGCTATTTAATCGTACAATAAGTTTTCCAGTAGGACTGTTTAGCCACAATGCATGCGTTACAGACAGACAACGACAGACAACACATCGTACCAAAGACTCGACCTTAACGGTCGACCAAAAATTATACTTACGATTAGGCTTATTTACCAGATTGGCCTATCGTCATGTGTGGCAGACAAGCAGAAAAAGACAAAAAAAGCCTGGCTGTCGCTAGAAAAAACGAGCTACAGCTTATACTGTTCCTGTTGCAGTACAGTACTGATCGATCTTCAAGGTCATCCAAGGTCGATGACTTTTATCTTATCTGAAAGCGCGTATGTGATTTTCTAGCAGTGCGTATTAATAGCAACCTGGTTCTATCTCTAACCGTTTCTGAGATACGGCCATTTATAGCTTGAAACTCTCCATTAAAAATTGCGGCCAAACCGCTGCAGATGGAAACATGGTTACTATTGACAGCCTATAGAAAGTTGCCAGCGCCCTAAGTTATCCAATGGTACCATCGCCGACCACCTACGATTTACTATTTAGTCACAATACCGCACGATTGGCAAGGTCATCCAAGATCATCGATTTTTATGTCATTTGAAAGCCAATATGCGACTTTCTACTATTGATCAATAGCAACCTAGGCCATATCTCGTACCGTTTTACCGCAATATATCAGTGACAGACGATGGACAGACAACACGCCATAGATCCCCTACAGCATAGCTGCATGTAGCGCGTCAACATTGCCCAGAAAAAAATTGACGCCGCGGTACGTCACAGCGCAAATATAGACAAACAGTTACACAGAAGACTGCACAGAACCAAATGTCTTTAATCATCACCGCGAGACTATGTATCATGTGCGGTCTGCCTTGGCTACCACGCAGCGATAGAGCAGCGCCCTTGCCTTCGCTAATTTATGGCATGCATGTGAAACGTCGATTTGTGTCACCCGCAACAATCGCTAAGTTTACCGACTGACATTTATGGGCAGCAGCAACATACGACAAGAGATTCTAGTATGAAATTGTAAAAAAAAACCGTAAAAAGTTATAGCGGCTTAGAACAAGAATAGAGTTTCTTGAATCTTCTTCAGAAACTTAAGTGGCCATGCGCTTTCCAGTTTCTACTTTTTATCCAGAAATTCAAGCAGTATCTTTTTGCGAATTGTAATTTATAAAGTGGCAAAAGTTGTCAATTTTGTTCATCATCGTTAAATGGCTTGCCGGTATCTTTAATTTACCGCTGATTGTCACTTTGTTAAAATTACTATCTACAAACGTTTACTTTTATTTACAAACACTTAAAACATAAAAAGTGTATTTAAAATTAAAAATAATTTAGTTAAAAATAGTACAAAATTGTTTCAGAAGATAAGTTTATTACGCTAGCTGTGAAAATTAATATTTCACAAGGTAGTGTAGCGACGCAGACTTAATTACCGGAGTATTGTACCAGCTGATTTTTGTATCCATGGTTGATGTAAACTTCCGGTCTCAGTAACTATGAATGAATACACTTACTACAGGAGTTAGCTCGGTCTACATTTGTTGGTTATAAGAGAAACACGGTAACAAGCGTCTGCAATACACTATGCACTTTAGATTGCATGCAAAACTTAAAGAATCTGTATCTGATCTGCAAAGTTATAGCACAACTTTGTTGACAGGGGAGTGCTGAGTTGACTGACTTGCCCGCTATGTTGTTGAAATTGTTTTAGAATTGAGCAGTATAAATGATTGGTTGATTGATTGACAGATGGTACATTGGTTATCGTGACAGATTGTATTACTGTGGCATGTTGTAATTGCTGTGACAGTAGAAGATGTTAGTTCCAGTGTTTACGCTGAAATTCAGTCACAAGATCAATCCTCACTTGTTGACAGTTGGCAACTATGATGGCACACGGCCTTGTCTTACCGGTGCCACAACTGGCGGCAAGGTATGTTATTTATATTTATTTGTTTTCATCATTTGAAAACCTGTCAGTCATTTACTTATACCATCATACTGCCAATAGACAAAAAGTTATTATCAGTCTGGGCCGAAGTGACACCAAATTTTATTATCAATTTGGGTAGCTATAGTGTCTAACTGCACAAACTATGAGTATGCCGAGTTTGAGTAAGCTTGCGCAGGTGCAACGCTACGAACCAGCAATAGAAGTTTTTCAACTTAGCTGTGCCGTCTAATTTTTATGCTACTGCAGAACTGCCTGAACATATAATTGTGCATATTTATCAAAAAATGGCAGTTCTAATAATGTTCCCTGTTATCCTGCAGACAGTCGTCAATCTCGTAATGCTGTCTATTGGAGGACACTGGACAGGGAGCTAAACTGATAGTCAAGATGACAAATAACAAGATAACAAATGAAAATGACAGCACTTTGACCAACCAAGACAACAGCGCATCAGCTGGCTCTATCATCTTTTCTGCACTGCAGCAGCACATCTGCTGCCAGTAGCTTGGGTAGGATGACTAAGCGAGCAACAGCTACCGGATATATGCAAAAGTTATTCGTGAAACGTGGCAGTCTTTCACTGGATTACCGTAAGTGCAGCGGACAAAAACTGGATTTACTTAAATGGTGAGCAAAGCCTTCAAGTGCCTTATCGGCATGATCAATGCGGTCTGGAGTCTAGGTGGACTGCTGATCAACTTTGCCAACAAGCAGTGTTTGAAATGATGACATCTGCTATTTGTACTCATCCCAATTCGCACTGAAAAAAATTTGCCACCAGTTTGAGTCCAGACTGAAAATACAATCTGGTGTCAGTCCAGCCCGGACTGATAATAACTTTTACTGCCAGCAGAAGCCCTGGCCTCTATTAGAACATTTTACTTAGACTTAGTGTTTTATCACCCGTGACCCACTGGTGTTAATGAAGGCATTTAATACATTCGTTCGCCCGATAGTGGAATATGCAACTGTTGTCTGGAACCCGTCTGCAAAAACCT
>Ga0209367_1010883_pt1 | contig 12133 bp, 7 predicted proteins | sample WorMetLIZISLAND2_FD_187412 | JGI IMG/M metagenome (GOLD analysis project Ga0209367, IMG submission 187412) | Marine gutless worms symbiont microbial communities from Max Planck institute for Marine Microbiology, Germany - Olavius geniculatus... ... | reverse complement strand
AAAGGTGATATTATTCAGCAGCACATTGACACACAGTCAGTGTGATGCGGGCAATATCACTTTTTGTAATTTTTGCTGTTTTCGATGTGCAAGTCCTTAAATGTTGCCGTTAACAAGTGTATAAACTAATGTTTTGTACATTTATTGTAAATTAAGGCTACGTAAGCTATAAAAATAAAAACGAAACGGGACAACGTTAAAAAATTGGTGTAACGATTTTTTTTCCGTGAATTTTAAGTGAAATTCTCAGTCACCGGAGAAAATTTCGTGAATTTTTTCATCTCCATTTACAATGTACACTGCAGCCGTTTTAAAGAAGCATGTAAAATGAAACCTGTAAATGTAATGCTCGCCCATTGCTCTGTTCAGTTCAGTTTATAGTTATAACGCTTTGTACGCGCCTTCACACGTTTTTGCTGGACAGGCCTTACAAGCTACAGTACTGGCCGTCGGCAGGCGGTAAGATATTTTTGAAAGTTTTATTATCCGTTTAACAATATCCATGCTACAATTCGTGTTCAATCGTGGCATGCTGCTTACTGATAGTTTTAGAACAGTAAAATTTGAGCGTCCGCGGCCTATAGTGCCGGAAAGTCGTTCTACGGCTCGAATACATTTTTTGCAATTATTAATGTTTTATTTTAGCAAAACATTTTAGAACATTATCGCGCCCAAAATGAAGGTGGCTTTTAGGCATGAATCCATTTTTCAGCCGCGCGCAATCGTGCTCAAGTGAATTCTTGCAAATGTTGTAGCGTAAACATTTAAAAATTGTCTTATTCTGACGCAGACTTTGTTATGATATTGTTAATAGCGTACGACACAGGTGCAGTATCGTTTCTGTATTACGTGGCCACCAGTCATTAACTGCAGGATATATGACAGCGTCTAACGGAAGCTCTGTCTCGAGTACCTGCCAATTAATTAAGTAAGTAAAGACGTCACCACGCCCTGTGCCGACACGTATGCGGCCATCCGTCCAGCTAGTTCTCTTCCACTGCATTGAGCCTGATAGTAATCTGTGACCCTGAGGTCTAAAAATTATTGTCATACGGTGCTGGTCAGTCGTGCTCCAAACGTCCACGCCAATTTGTTTTTTTTTATTCCTCTTTGCTTTCAAATTAGAGGACCGCACGGGACAAACAGACTGACGGATGGACGGACGGACGAAATAACAGATAGCACCCGAAATGCCTGCTAGTAACACGGCGCCATAATGAGCGAGGTTTTTGGCTATTTTTTACCGCAGTTTTTATGTGTTTAATGACCCGGTGCCGTATCAATTGAAAACTGTTGTCACTTGAAAATATTTGATGATTTTATTTCATATTTTATTTTTTCTCAATGCAGGTGTACGTGATAATGTGAACGTGAGGCGTAAAAGTATTCATCTGCTTTTCGTTGCTTCCAGTATATTCCTAAAATTCGCCGTCTCTAATTTTTTTATCGGAGCCCTCATAATGTTGTGCAGTTTTGGTCATTTTTAACGTTTTACCGAGACAAATCTACGACGTATTTGCATTTGTCTGTTATGTTGCAGCATTTTTACTTCAGTTCTCGATGCTGCCGATAAAATAATAAGATTTTTATTTAAAACATTACCACAAGAACCTATATAGCCAGTCAGTATGTCAGTTAAAAGGGTAACGTTTTTATTCACGTTTGCAAGCGTTTTAAGGAATATTTTTAACGTTTGTTACAACTATGGTGTATGCAGAGATACGTGAATACTGCAACATAGAGAAGTTTAACGCCAGCTGCAATGGTGCCGGTGCGTTAATTGTGATGGACTATGCATTCTACGGTCGTCAGCGGGTCGGCCGCTGCGTCCAGCACATTGAAGGTCAGCGATAAGCAACTAACTAAACAAATTACTAAAACTATTAGTCAGCAACTACTCGAGCAATGTAGTTAACTAACTAAACTAATATTTTTTTTAAATTCAACTTTTTCCTCCAACTAATTTTCAATAATATGCAACGCTAACGACAGATGCTGTTGATAGGCCTATTGGCTACAAACAAACTGTCAATTTTAAAAAATGAAACTTTTGGAACAGTAAAAAGTAAAATACCGTGAATAAAGAAGTCACTGTCTCAATCTATGATTTTATTTTTATTCACTCTTGCGACAGTTGCTACCTTTAGTTTACTGCAGTCATCCAGTTGAATGATATCTTGAAGTCAAAAATTGTATAAATGATAAACTATGGCCTACTTTAGTAATTAAACTACTTAACTTCTAACTGAAAACATGATAATAACATACTGTTTTGACTAAACTATTTTATTTTAATTTAACTATTGATTTTACTAAAATAAATGAACAAGGCTATTAGTTAACAACTTTCTACTAGATGACAAAAATAATAATGAAACTACTGTTTCTATTAAGTTATTTTATTTCAATTAAACTATTGATTTAACTAAAATAAATTAATTAAATAATTTTTTAACAACTTTCAAGTTAAGTTCTGCGCATTGCTGTTGAAGGTACGCGTGCTGGCAAGTGTGGCGTTGACGTACTGGCTATCACTGACTCGCGGTGCTCTGGGCGTAGGACTTGCACCATCAGATTACCGGACGACGAGATGTACGCGCTCAATGCATGCCGGGAATCCGTCTCACATCTCTACGCCGCGTACTCGTGCGTCACCGGTAACGTAACAGAGTCCGATCTCTTAATTACTGTCCGCGATAGCGACGACGATGACTCATGAAACGCTGGATGAAATTTTGCACAAACATATACCTCAACAGCTGCAAAAGTTCTATTGAATTTCAAGGTCATATGTGAAAGACCAAGGTCCCGAGACCGTATTATCGAATACTTCATCATTGCAAAGTATTTTTTGAGAAAAAATTATAAGATTTTACCTAATAATACACAACAACTCAACATATAAAAGTAAAGTGGCACACTAAATAGTGTTCATTGGGCTAGAACTAAGGTAACAAAATTGCAGCGAAACAAACTAAATGAAACAGTTTTTGTTTCAGTACAACTGTGAAAGCAAACAAAAAGATACTGTGTCGATAGTTTTGAGGAGTCCAGTAAAAAGTATTAAAGTCGGAAGATGTTTTAGGGATAGACGGACAGCAACTGGAGGTGTCGTTGGTTAAAAAGTAAGCGGGGCAAAAAGTTGCATTTTTTCTCTAGAGAATTCTGACAGACAGTTGTAAATTTCCGACACCTTTAGGAGATTATGGTTCCTCAAAATCCCAATTTTGCCCAAAATTACCCGTATAGTTGGTTTTTAGCCCAAAGTTTTACATTTTTTGGGCGAAAATTTTTTGAAAAAAAATTTCCGACAATTTCTCAACAACCAAAAATTAAGAATGGCCGATTGCCCCCCCCCCCTTCTTGCTGCACTGGCGTGATGCCACTGGCAATAACTTTTTTGCCTCTGATGACGTGTATGCGCGTGTGTGTGAATATACAGTGGCAACGGTAGAATCGACGTCGCGTTGTGCTAGCGGTATACCAGTGGCCGGCGACGAGATCGGTTTCTTGACGAGCGTCGGTCAAGCAGGCTTGGCTACTGCTGCTGCATCGTCTCAAGCTAACGCTCCGGCGGCGTCGGCGTCTGGGCGTAGGTGTCGCTGGAACGTGACCGTAGCCCCGGGTCGAACGATCAACGTTACTCTGTACGACTTCGGTCTAGCCGCCACTCGGCGACGACATCACACTTCACACGATCAACAGCGTCGCTCACGGTATACGAGATACTAGATAGGCTACCGCAATGCTGGAGTGGGTAAGCGAGCACGCAGTACTACGCAGTGGTCTAAGCTGCAGGTACAGCCGCAGTACGAGCTTATACCACTCCAGACAGTGCAGTATCGTAGCCGAGATTCGTAAAAACGGCTGCAGTCCTGCGTCATAAAGCAAACGACGGTGGAGTCTACGCGATCTGAGCTTGATTTAAGTAGGCTACATAATTTGACAGTGTGTTAGGGGGGTTGAGAAAATAGTTGGGGGATTCAACCCATTCCAACCCCCCGGCAAGGCCTACACACGCCTTGTATTCACTGATTTTAACTACAGTGTAGGCATATATGGTTTTTTGCGTTTCCACAGTTTGCGAATTCCATAGTTTACTGTAAAAGCTACCGTCCACAGGGGTAGTTAATTTGTGGAATCTGCGTGGTAGTTTTTCGAGCTGACCAATCACGTGCATTCCACGGTTTTTATTCCACAGATTACCAACACCCTACACTGACTGCGTGCAAATTGAAGAAAAACAAATGGTCATTTTACGCTCAGTCACTCTTCTAATGGTAAAGAATCCGTCTCGGAAAATGTTGCAGAATCTGGATTGACACCAAAAGTAGGCTAATAATCTTTTCTTTCGCAAGCCATGTTCAACCCTTCCGCATGATTTCATCATTAGCCTAAATATCAGCACTAAGGCCTAACTTGTTTTGTACACTCTTAACTCTATAGATAACGAACAACTACAGTGAAAACTGTAAACATGAAGTCCGCTGTTCTTCGGACGTCAGTTTTTATTTTACATTCAATCAAAGAAACCGTTTTTTACCGCGCGGTAGACATATGCGAACAGCGCGATATTGCTATCGTAAGCTATGTTGTCCGTCTGTCCGTCTGTGACGTTGATAGGCTAGCCTATGCCTAATTTGTGGTGAACGAAAATCACATTATTGATGTACCAGCAAGTTTTTTTTAAGAATGTGGTTTTTAATTAGCAAAAAATAAAGATGCAGAATTTATGCCGACACTAAAATTTAATCACTCAGTACTTAATGCCGACTGTGCGGCTGGTTTGTATTTTGCAGTATAGATCTGACGTCGAATGAATGTCAGAAGTACGCCGTGGTGCATGAACTAATCGCCGGCACAGACCGACCGACGGTAGTCTGCAGCGGCTCACTTCGGTCCAGAGTCGTCTATTTATCGCAGACAAACTCAATCGTCATTGAAACGTTCGGTGGTGGCGCCACTGATCGCGAAGATGACGTCACCACGTTACGTCATCGTGACGACGTGCATGCTCGCTTTCTGCTCCAGTACCAAGGTAAACACTTTTTTGTGACTCGCACAACATGTAACGCGGGTTGCTGTAAAGCTACTAAAGCCCAATGTCCCCCTGCTTTGATTTGTTGAAGATTTGTTGTACAGCACGCTGTAGGCCTGCGACAAGTCCGCTACACAGCAAACCGAAATTGTCGATAGTGACAGCTTGAGTCACTGTCCGTGTCTCAGCACCATAAAGAGACAAAATAAGCGATGACTTAGATTGTATATGACTTTGCATCTGGAGTTTTTCGTGGTCGGGCACTCGGGCAATTAAACGCTGCCAATCGAATTCCGACTCTCAGTGTTTGAATTGCCAGGGGGTGGGTTGTTTCCTCAACCCCACTAAGACACTGTCAAATTACGTACTGCGCGAGGGGGTCAGTTATACTTATATATTATATACATACAATTTGCATCACAATTTTGGTCGGGCTCCGACCGTCGAAAAGTTTAACCGGCTAGCTAATTTTTTTACAATTTAAACACTGCCGGCTCTTGCTGTCATGGCAACGAAATTTGAGACAGAATGGGCTATAACCAAAATGGTCGGTAGTGAAGTTGGCGCTTAAGTAAGTAAGTGGTCAAAGTGTGCATATATGATACAAGCTGATTACAATAACGTCTGATATAGCTTAACAGTCATTTTATCACGTGATAAACTGATGAACAAAATTCGTGGCATAAGTGCATAATAATCTGTTGTGGTAATTCTCGGGCTAACTCACCCTCCTACCCTACGTGGGATGGGAAATGAGTAGTAGCTTATGGGCTACGGAGTGAAGGCCTAGTCTGGCTGATTGGGGCGGTGGTAGACTATGTCGGTAGCTGCAATGGATGGCCGCATACTGCGCTGCGGTATTATTAGCTCATGCCAATCAGCTGCCACTTCCGAGATTGTGAAGCGCATCTGGTTTAGCCTACTGCAAGAAGCGCTATAGCAAGTGCTGGACTTTACCTTTACCTTTAATTGATTATTATTTTCTCTCTAGACTTTATGAGGTTTTGCTATGTATACAGCGACGGGCTGTGAAGACCCTGTATTACCGGTGGGCGTGGCTTTCAGTCGCCAAGGCAACAAGCGAGGAGTCATCACGTGCTCTGATGAGTCATTGGTACATCAGTACGTCGTCTGCGAAAACAGTCGTTGGGTCGGAGATATCCCCGACTGTTCTCGTGACGTCATCGACGCTAGCTCACACGGTAAAGTAGCAGCATACACGGACAAAGTTGTAATAACTACATTGCTAGGTTCATTGGTTGCCTGGTTTAGTTAATGTCTAGAAAAATATTTTAAAATGATTTCGTGCTAAGACCTGCTTTGAGCCACGAGTATAGTCACACGCTGCGGCAGATCGTTTTAAATCTGTGAACCGCCAACCGGAAAAGTTCAGCTGCCGACAGTTGATAGCTTGACAGGAAAACATAGTATTAGGCCAACTTTTTTGCGGTTAGGGGAGGATTTTCTGTAAAAAAACATTAGGCTATTTTAACGTTCTAATTAGGCCTAAGTATATTTAAAATCAACGGTATATAAAGCTAATATTTATTGCACTTTTAGTAGGCTTACCTAAAATTTTTTACATGTTCGTAATTTATCGCATTTGGTCGAGATATTAATATGCTCTGACGTTCTTTTTATCTGCTGTTGCACGTTGTGTGCGGCAACAAAAAAGACCCTTTTAAACAACTATTATTATTTTCAGAATAATTCAATATTGTTCCACAAAATTTACTAACGTCAGATCCGACAGCATTTGCCGTTATTGTTTTAAACTTTTCGCTTCATTTTCTGTTTTTCAGAATTAATATAAATTTAAATAGAAAATTTTTTTCAACTGCGCAGCTTTCAAGCGTATTTAAGACTCATGACACGTTTGAAATGCCGAAAGACACGTTATTTGTCGTGACACGTTATTAGCCATCGCGATTCTGTCCGTCCGTCTGTCCGTCCGTCCGTCCGGGTGGAGCAGTAAAAAACGGTGCAAGTTAGGATCACCAATCTTCACCGTCGGCTGCCTGAAGACGTTAGCTTCAGGAACCGTAAAGCTTTTCCATGAATTCGAAGGGGGTCACTCTGAACGAGAGCGCTAAATGAGAGGGGGTAGGAAAAATTTGCGATTTTTAGCCAATAAGTCGCTGTATCCCAATAACGGTGCGAGTTAGGGCCTAGGTTACTATTAATTACTAATAGAAAGTCGTACGTGTACACTGGCTCTCGATTGCCACCGAATCCAATGACCTTGAATGACCTTAAGTGTTAAAATAGGGGGTTTTAATGGATTTTTTTAGCGATTTCTGGCCGCGAGACACATTTCAAGAGCGAATTGCACAAAAATCAATTGAAATATACGTGGAAAAGCTTCACATGAAATTTTCAGCATTGAACCTAGATTTCGATGGTCTAAGTCTCGATTTTCTAGGTTCAAGGAAACCTGCGCACGAGGGCATCAAAGAGCGGTACCCCCGTAAAAGTCATTATTTTACCGTAGTTGGCCAGTCTTTCGTGAAAACGGTTGCAGATAAGGCTACGCATGGGCATGCTGCCTGTCACAACAAGCACTAGTGACGAGCTTTTCAATCGTATCAACGTCGATAACTTTAAAAGACCCTGAACTTTTAAAATAAGGAGTTTTTTTATTGATTTTTTTGCGATTTTTGGCTGCAGCTCACACTCCAAGAAATGTGACGACGAAATGCCTATTGAAATTTTTGTATAGGGGCCTTTCTATTGCTGCACAATGCATAATGATTGTAGTTTCAGCGCGAATTTGTCTTAGAAGTTATTGCGATGATTGTTGTAGATGCAGTGTGGGTGGGAGAAACGCTGGGAATTCCAACGTCTTACGGTCAGTTAATTTCTGCTTCCTCGTCGTCGCCTTTTAAACCATAACGACGCAGCTTAAGTATCTTTCAGCGCAGTTCTAAATGAAGTTACCATGTGTCAGCAGTTATTTAGATAAAAAGTTATCGCGTGACGGCGTCTGCGTTTTTTTCTTTTTCAGTGATGTACAGATTTTCTTTCGACTGACATCGTAAATGGCAGCATTATCAGCAGCGTTAACAGCAATCGTATGATTAAGACTTAGGCCCAGATAGTCTTGTAGAACTGAAGCAACAGCGCGTGCAAATCGAATGCAATTTCGTTCAAGTATTGTTTTAGTTTTACCCCGTTAGACGTAGGCTTATAAGGCAGTGCCTATTGTTTCAAACTTTCAAGTTTCAGATCTTGCTACGCGTCAGTCATAATGGCCCCCATTACACGTCTTGCCCGTCCGTCTGTCTTTCTGTTTTGCACAGCCATTAACACGAGTAAAAACCAAAACTGGTGTGAACGTTTCGGTGAAACAGTTGTAACCGGCGCACCAATTTCTGTTCAAAAAGTCACAGGTTAAGGTTAGGGTTAGGATTGCACAGATCTAGGCGGACGGCAGCATAATACGCCCTCATTGGGTTCGCATACTTTACATAAACAGCTACCCAATGACATCTGTGTCTGTCTGTGCGCTATGAAGCAACAGTTTCACGCGGCAAGGTGCGTACATTCGTTGCAGGTTTAGTGGTCGTCATCGTGCTTGGAGTTGTTCTGGGCGTAATAGTCGGAGGCCTGATGCTTGTTCCTGTTCTTGCCTACTTCAAAAGGTAGGTTATATGCGCCTGATAGATTATACAATAATTAGGAAGCTGCTCGAGTTTATGCGTAGCATAATTTATTATAATATTGCCTATAGTTGTGTTCTCCGTGTTCTACTTCCATAAGTGTCGTGCATCCGCTCGTTCTGTTAGGCCTATGTGACTCTTCACTCACTGGTTAAGTGGTTATAGGCCTTAACGTAGAATTCTAGAGTAACATTTTGTACTGTTTTGCTGTTTGTTATATAAGTTGAACTAATTTGTTTCGTAATTTATTGACCATTTCAAATACTTCTTGATTCTTGCTCGACCTGTCCAACGTGGCCTATATCTTTGTCTTTTTTCCAAACTTAATTCTCAGCGTATAGACGAAGCTGTTGGCTGTTTGGCAGCCGTGTCGTTGTGGGTTAAAATGCAAGCAGACGAAGTAGGAAGTGGCATTTTTTCCGACATAGACAATGCAATTTTCCGACAGAGGAATATGAGTGGTCAAAATTTCAAATTTGTTAATACATTTTACCAAAATAGTAGTTTTTACGCGCGAAAGCTACTGCTTTCAGCGCGTCTTAGCCATCGCAATTCTGTCCGTCTGTCTGTCCGTCCGTCACACGAATGGATCAGTCAAAAACGGTGCAAGATAGGATTACCAAATCTTCACCGTCGGCTGCCTGTTAGGTTCACTATCTTGGCAGGTAAACCTGGACTTTGAAGCAGAAGCCATAGCGACTGTCGGTGAACTGAGTCAAACGCTGATTTGATAGGCAATCCATAGAGGTTTTTTAAACTCCGAATATTGTATTTTTGAAGGGAAAATTTTTTGCCAATAAAATTTTCCGACAGCCCAAAATTTAGGGAAGTGGGGGAAACTGCCTCCTGCCCATGTGCCCCGACGCCACTGCTTTTTGGTGTGACACGGTACCGGCCCGCTATTCCGAAGGTCCACTATTCCGAAGGTCCGCTATTCCGAAAGTCCATTGTGCAGATACGCGCCACGGTACTAACGTTTGGGTTAAGGTTAGGGTATTAGAGTTAGGGTTAGGTTTAGGGTTAGGGTCAGCCTTAGGGTTAATGGGAATAGTAGACTTTCGGAATAGCGGACCTTCGGAATAGCGGACCCGAATCGTGTGACACACGGCAGTGTGTTAATTGCAGACGTGACCGGAGACTGGAACAGCGACGCAGCAAGGAAGAGATGACTCGGATGTATCAGCCAGTAGGCCTCGGAGCAGCAGGAATCCCGGGAGCAGTGTCCGACATCAACCTCGTTGACGACTACCACCACCATCAGCACCACCACGCCCCAGTGTCCACGGACACTCAGTCGCCCCCGGTGATTAGCAAGTTCCTGCAGCCAGTGCTCAACAGTGCGGCAGCCGGTCAGGCAACTGACTCGTCGACAGCCGCCGTCCTAGCACACTACGATACCGCAGGTTCGACACAGTTATTTTCATCGCTAACGGCGCTCGCACATGCCCGATAGTCCTAAAATCTGCGGTGTTGTGAAATTTCGCACAGGGAAAACTCGTAGTCTACTGGGTAACTGTATACAATATGGACACAGCTGGAAATATGAACACACCAGTTATAACATTCTAAGTTATGCTGTGTTTTACCTAATACAGACGTTTTTTTTACGTCGCAGCTCTCGTCAGCGCGTTGGCGTAGAATACATGTTTTAGCATATTTTAGTTAATTTACGAATTTAATCATCACTGCTGGTGATTTACGTACAAATTCTTATTTGTTTTGAATGTTAGAAAGTGAGAAATAAAATTTTTTACTGGATTATGAACACCTCTTCAGTTGTTTTTTGGTTAGCAGATAAATGATAAATGTACAAAACATCAGTTTATACACTTGTTAATGGCGACCATTACACAATGTCAGAGGAACTTTGCTGATTGTGTAATGGTAAAGTTTGAATTTTTAAATTGTGACTTGTGCTGTTTTATATCTACAACCATGATGTCACCCTTACATGCACTGCATATAAACTGAACAGTTTTTTTTACATAAATCTTGTTTATGTTTACGTTTATTTGACTCATCACTTATGTGCTATCATTTATAATGATAAATAAATTGTATACTGTGTTGTCACTGTAGGTCGCTTGACCAATGTGCAACCGTTGGTCAGTTGTACCGGCTGGCATCATACCGCAACACTACAGTCCACAGAGGACCACCCAGTTAGCACCCAGGCAGTGCAGGGCAGCACAGTGTGCGTCAGGCCACCCACTAGCAACTGGCAACACCCTCGACGATACGCCTTCGACCAAGAACACGAGTACGAACTACCCAACTGACACAGTCTGTTGTACACTGAGTGAGACGCCCGGGCAAATACCCCCAAAGAATCCGGTGGGCTTTTTTGGGTAAATCCACACGTACAAATCCAAAAACCCGCTAAAAACTACCCATAAGCTCACCGCAAACTTAATCAAATTTAAATTTAGTGTCTTGTTCCACTAATAATGAAATATTTCATTATGGTTAATTTATTGAAACAGTTAAATCTGTGATTATCCAAATATTGGAATATTCTGTGCTGTGGGGAAGCAAACAAAAACAACCAACTGAAAGCCCGTACAAATCCAAAAACCTGTCAAGTTTGGCCTTTTCACAAAAACCAGTTTTACCTTAAAAACCCCCAAGCTATTAGAACACAAAACCCACCGGGTTGGGCTTTAAAAAACCGGGGATTTTGCAATCCTGGTGACAGATGACTGGTACTGAGACAAGTCAGACGACCCTTTGATGCTGTTGTGGGACGATTCATGCAATCAGCGAACCAGAAAGGGTGCATTCTGCGCATCCGTAAACTCTGCATTACATTCAGTATATCAGTATTCTTAAGTCACGAAATTCCCAGCCCTGTGATTTGGTCCGTTATTTTCCGATCAGCACTATGTGTACATTTGCACGGCTAAAAAATTACTGGAGCACCTAACCGTTACGGCATTCAAACGTCCTGACTTAAGTCCCCGCCCAGTGCACGGAACGTCTCGTACAAGTGTGTATAATGTTAAACAGTGTGACGATGTCTTAATCTTCATATCAATCAATCAATCTATCCAAAGAATTTTTCAAGCGGCTAAGTAGCAACGAGTGACTATAATATAATTCGACGCACTGTTGAATGGGTTAGTTATTATTGTCCAGAAGATAACAGTCAGAAAACGATTTTCAGTACAGATGGGTTTTAGCCGCTGGCGAAATGCAAACAGCGACTCGGCAGACAAAAGTCTGGTGAACATCAGTACATGTGGGTAACTGTATTGCAGTGACAACAAAGACGAGCCCTGATCACGATTGATAACAAACAGATAATCCTAGTTTTTTGCTGCTAATTCATTAAAGATGCGTACAGAGTGACATATCTGAATTGAACTGAACTGACATGGTTTAGTTTTTGATGAACTGATCAATGGGCAAACAGTAGCCCTCCCCCTCCCCCTAATAG
>Ga0209367_1010882_pt1 | contig 12134 bp, 13 predicted proteins | sample WorMetLIZISLAND2_FD_187412 | JGI IMG/M metagenome (GOLD analysis project Ga0209367, IMG submission 187412) | Marine gutless worms symbiont microbial communities from Max Planck institute for Marine Microbiology, Germany - Olavius geniculatus... ... | reverse complement strand
GAAAACAGCGAAAAACTTTAGGGGTTCACTTTTTCTGCCGCACCCTGTATATAGAGCCTAAGTGTGTGGTGATTAGTCTAGAACGGGGCTGGGAAAAATTAGGTTTGGGGGAAAAGTATTAAAATACTTTCCAAAGTTTTTAATCTACCTGAAGATTCAGTTTATTAAGAAAACGGGACACAACTGTTATTCTCTGTACCACATTGTTTTGTGAGTTACAGCAAACCTCAAACATTTCGAGAAAAAGCTGAAATCGAGTAGATTTTTCTAACCAATGTTCTAGCCGTAGAGTAGAAACGCTATATTTATGTTACAAGATATACAGAACTAACGGACACAAGTACGGGAGCTCGTACGTTACACAGGTACATGTACCTCTTTTGTGACGGGAAAATTGTATAATGGACATTGATCACAGTTCATAAAAGAAAAATGTCATATTATCGTTATGATCTGATAGCAAGTCAATACAACTTTGACAATCACGTCAGTGTAATTGTAATCGTAAGCTTGTAGTTTTATGCTGGCAAGCTGGCGTGCAGGTAAGAAGTAGCCGGTACGTAAAGACAGAACAGAATCATCTGTTATTGTCGTCGTCATCGCTGTTGTCGTTTGTTGTAGCGGTCACTTCGGTCTGAACGAGTTTGCTGGAGCTCATCTGCTGGGTTCACTGTTGAGACGAGCAACCGGCGACCTTAAAGACTCCGAGGGTAAACAGCTACCGTTCTAATACGAACAGTAACTTTTCATACGAATGCATGCGAATGTTTGGCTCATTCAGGTTACCGAATCAATCAATCAATCAATCAATCAAAAAATAACCACTTACAAAAGTGACCAGTGGTGTACAACACACATAAAAACTAAAATAAAACCTAAGGATAATGTACAAAAGGTAAAAACTACTCAGAGATAAAACGCTCGCTGAAACAGTAAAGTGTTAAAGTTTCGTTTGAATGACGCAGTGTCAGATAGTTCTTGAAGTGACGGCGGCAGACTGTTCCACGCAGCTGGTGCAGCGTAGGAAAACCCTCGTTGTCGAACTTTTAGTCGTGTGCGTGGTTGCTCGTAACGGAGACTGCTGCCGGACCGAAGTCGTGTTCGTAGCCTATACAAAATACTGTTAATAATAATAGAAAAAATATACTAATTGACATTTTTAATCACAACAGTCACACTCACAATGCTGAACATCATTAACCGTAAAAATTGTACTCACTTTTAGATTGTATTACTGTAGGTTTACAACAATAAGTTTCGATGTTTTCAAAATCTGACAACAAGCATGATGAAGGACTTTTGTTGCAGCTTTGGAAATAATAAATTTACAAGTGTAGCAGCAGTAATAGTATTTGAACTGTCCACATTTTTGTACGATTGCAAAATATATATGAATTCAAAGCTACTATTCGGTCGAATACGAGTACGAATCGAAGGTTTTGTACAGCTCTAGTAGCAGCAACTAGACTTATGAGCTGTAACTGTGTTAAGCTCAGAAAGAATATCTTCCGCATCGCAGAATATTTGATGTAAATGCAACTTGCAAGTGCTTTATGTATTCTCAGAACTCTCTGAGTTGAAGACACGTATTCTCGGCCAGTGTGTGCGAGCGTTTATCCGTCCGATATGTGGACGTGATGTCTTTATTTGCTACTGCAATAGCGTTGTGCTGAACGATATTGTGATATATCATGACATAAAGCTAGTCCGATCGCAGTTTTAGTGATGTTATCCCGCCGCAGTTATAACACAGAGTACCAAAAGCGTACAATTTGCCAGATGTTATTTTCAGTTCTGCTCGGCCGGAGAACTAGGTCGTTTGTTAATAATCGTAGAAAAATGTACTAATGATAGTTTCAAGTTAATCTAGCATAGGTGCTAGTGGCAGCGTGTACAAACTGACGATGTTCATGATTGTTGATGATGATGATGTAGAATGTGTTGCTGTGACGACAGAAGACGGTGACGAGGCCGAGGGCGTGACGCTGCTGACTGAAACTCACAAGCGCGCCATCCGAGCTCTGAGGAAGATCAAGTACTTCGTGGCACGGCGCAGATTCAAGGAAGCTCTGAAGCCGTACGATGTGAAGGACGTGATCGAGCAGTACTCCGCAGGCAACCTTGACATGCTCACCAGAATCAGATCACTGCAAGGCAGGTCGGTCAGTCAGCACACTGGCCAACCACCGGGTCGATCCTTCAACATAGGCTTACAATCCGCTCTAACTCTTATCCTAACTTTGACTAAAATTGGCACATTGACTTCTGATACATTGGCGACATTCGCACTAGGTTATTTTGGTTTTTCTGCGTCTATACAGTAGGATAGCCACGGGGTCGGACCTTCAGCAAAGCATACACTTCATCATAACTTTTGCCTTAACTCTAACGCTAACCTCGACTGAAAATTGAACTGAGAATTGGCGCACCGGCTACTCCTACATCAAGAAACTTTACATTATTTTGGTTTATCTGCACCTTTTAGTTTCTGAGTTAGGAGTCTGTACAGAAAGGAGAGATATGTGAACAGAAAGACAGAGACGGACGAGCGAAACCCGTATTGCGGCTTATAATGGCGGCCGCACATAGAACCTATTGCATCTGTTGCCGTCGGCGAATTTACGAGACGGGACGAACTGGCGGACTACTTTAAAGAAAACTTCCCAAGAAAAAAACAGTGAATTTTTCTTAGATCTTCCGGAGTTCTTTATAAGTCCGTAACTAGGTAAGCTGTCTTTTGTAAGTTTTTTTGTAAACAACATTTGTATAGATTTTTGTAGCTCTGATATTTTCTGCGTTTTTTCTACGTTCGACTAATAAACTCTACAGTCGATTCCAGAACATTTTAGTACAAACTGGTTTGCCCGCATAGATGCATTAACCGTTTATGATCGTGTGTTGTAGACTAGATCAGATACTTGGACGAGTTGGTTCGAAGAAATCAGACGTTTATGAGTCAAAGATCAGCCTCGCTTCCAGAATTGTCAAAGTCGAACGACAGGTACGTACAGACTACAAAACTGAGCTTGATGGTGTTTCAGTTGATTCGCAGCGAGACAATCTTATTAGACTTTTTGACGTGCTTGTTGTTTACTAACAACTAACCAAATCTATCTTGAGAAAAACATTCAGCTGCATTGCAGTAAAAGCAGAACTGGTGTGTTCATTTCAGTTTAGTTCAGTAGCAGTATTTTTATACACGCAAAGTCTTATAACAAAAGTTATGATGGCTGCGCTGACGTATAGTTGCTGCATGCAAACGTCTTCAGCTGACTGGTGAAATGTCCAATAGTCAGTGATGTGTACTTGAGCTCCGACGGCAAACTGTTCCACACTGATGGGCCAGCAGCCGAGAAACTTCTTGGACTAAAGCCCACAGTTCTTTTTTTTGGTGTAGCCAAATCACCGGCATTAGCGGACCGCAGATGCCGACGGGTTGCGATTGCCGTCACTGGGGTGAAAAGTGACGTGAGGTAAACTGGGGCAAGCTGGTGAAGTAGACGACTGAACAAATCTTGAAGTCCACTCGTTGACGCACGAGCAACCAGTGTAAATCATTGCGAAATGCGAAAAGTTGTGTGACTGTAAAATGGCAAGGCGAAAGTTAAAAGCACCTCAAACAACTATTTTCATATACAGGGTGGGCCAAAAAATGGCACCATTTTTTGTATACCTCATAACTTTACCAAATATTAGCCGATTTTCAAAATTCTTTCACTATCAGAATCAGTAGACAATTTGCAATAAAACTCTCGCTATAGATCCCACCACACCCTAAGTGTGTCACTACATTACCTTGTGAAATGTCAGTGTCTTAAGAATAACAATTAAAACAAGACGACTTTTGTAACAACACATTTTAAAAAAAATTAACAACAACAAAAAACGCGCTTGTTGTCTCAGTTATTGTCTAAAAGTTACATCTTTACAGTTTTCACATCAAATTTGCAATGTGTTCGCCTTGCTGCTGGACGACGCATCGAAGCCGGCGACGCCACTGACCAATGGCGCGATCAACCAAACGCTGCGGCACTTTGCCTTACTCAGCGACAATGGCTTTCTTTAGCTGGTTGACTGTCGTGAATTGTCAACATTGATAGGCCATCTGTTGAAGGGCATTCCCAACAGCATAATCAACTAGATTTATGTCTGGGTTGTTTGAGGGGCCACATGCCAGGCTCGATCAACGTTGATCACGCAACCGGTCAGTGGCGTCGCCGGCTTGAGTGCGTCATCTGACATTTCACGAGGTAGTGTAGCGACACACTTGAGATGTGGTGGGATCTGTAGTGACAGTTTCATTACAAATTGTCTCTCAATTCTGACAGTGAAAGAATTTTGAAAATCGGTTAATATTTGGTAAAGTTATGAGGCGTACAATAAATGGTGCCATTTTTGGCCCACCCTGTATGTACACGTAAATAATTAGACTTAAAATATCAATGTTAAAATGCAACTTTCTAGCACCTCACAACAATATATGTTGCTATTGTACAAATAAGCTTAGTTTTTATTATTTTTTTATTTTTGTTATAATTTTGTATATCTGTATGGTTGTATATAATGTTGTGGTACTCTTGCATGCACTACAGATGCGGGATATAGTAGCCAGTACTTGATATAATATAACAATATACATGTACATGTATTAGGCCTATGTATTGGCTGTACGTGACATTATTTCGTCGCTGAGTATGGCAGTTTTAAGTTGCTGCGTTCGTTGTCAGGTGGAAGACATCGAAGCCAAGATCGACCTGTTACTGGACATGTACAAAGAACATCGGCCACACAGACAGTCGACAACGCCATCTGCTGGAGACGACGACGTCTCAGAACATCGACAGCTGCCGCGGACAACCGCAGACGAGAAGGAGACTCCAGCATCCAGTGAGCGCGGCAGTCCGCGACGCAGCACGTTCAGTGAGCCAGCCACGTCATCGCGCGACCCTCGAGCCAAACCCATGCTTCGTAACTTGTCGGACCTCGGTCCACGCGCCAAGAAGCGCGTCACATACTCTAGGTCAGACACTCTGGCTGCAATTACTCTCGACTACAAGCGACCACCGCACGTGTCGGCCGTATCCCACCAGCAACCGTCGATTGTCAGTGAAGAAGACCAAGATTCTATCGTCAGCTGCAAACGGCAAACGCTCAGTTACGACGTTAAGATTTTTGTGGTGCAAGAACAGGATCCAGCGAGCACAGCAGTCGAGAACTGTGATATTTTCACGCAATGTTTCACGAGCAGCCGTTGATAGTCAGTGAAGAAGATGAGGAACTGGTTGTCGGCGGACAGCAAGCTGCGCTGAGTCGCGACGACGTCAAGTCAACTGCTTCGGAAGATACTGTGAGCACTGATCTCAACAGTCAGTCGGACCTTCACAGTCTACACCAGAGACTGACCTATACTGATGCGATATCCACGCCACCGGCTCAAGAGACCAACTCCGACTTCACGCTTGATAGTAATAACGCGCAACTCTACACGCTGTCAGCGTGCCCAGCTAACATCGTTTAGTGTCAGATCAACTAGGTCGAGCGTCAGCTAGTTTTATTAATTGACAGAGACGTAACTCTGTATTCCAGTGGGGATTCTAAAATAGGGGTCTGGCAAAGCCCCCATGCAGCGGAGACCAAGAACGGAGCCCTGATAGGGGTCTGGTTAACGAAGTCTCCCATAAGCTGAAAGATTCTAGCTGAATATTGGCACAAGTTTTGCCGTATATTTTAATCCGTATTACACTGCTGTTGTCAAATTTCTGATTTTTTTTTCAAATTCTGACGTAGCTGAACGTGGGGAGTTACGTTCTTGTCGAGTGATCTCACATGATACGTCGACATTGCTCCGCGCCTATACGGGTGGTCTACAAAAAAGTATATATCTTTAACGTTTATAACTTTATCAAATATTAACCGACTTTCAAAATTATTTCAATAGTAGAGGTATTTGATTAAGTTGAAAAACATTAATTGCCAAAGTTTTTTTCACATCCTGAATATGCACGGTGATGACTGAATGTTGGGATTATTTTGTAATGGTGTAACCTTTGTAATTCACGTAATTTCTCATTTTCCACAGTTGTGTATGTGGTGCGGTCACTGAGATAGGTTCTCAATTAACTGAAAATTTACTGCATAGTACTTATACGGTAAACAAAAATTATATAAATCCGTGAATATTGTAGATACATTTGTTATAAAACGTTTTACTGGGCTAATCTATGCCGTGCTTTAATTGTAATTTAATTTAATGCCTGCAGCTGACGGTGTAAGTCGACACATCATTCGCTGTCACAAGCAAACGCCATGCGATGACGGCTTCGTGACCAGTTGCTTTGATTGCTCAGACTGCTGTGCTGCTTGTTGACAACGACTTTCTATTTTCCACAGTCACTGAGAAGTTTTGTATTATTGTGCTGTAGGACAACCATAAATATTGTAGATTGTAACCAATCTAGGGCCTAATGTAGGAAACTAGCTCTACAACTAACCCATTGTCTGTGCTGTTTAACAACTCTATATCTATAGGAAAGATGCATGGAGGCGTGCTGTAGTTACTCCTATAGCCAAGTGTGGCATTGCGTCGGATGCTGAATTATAATTACCGTCCTATTTCCCTGACCAGTGGAGTATGCAAAGTTATGGAAAGGGTCATTGTTAAGTACCTTTCAGATTACTTATATGAGCATAAGCTTACTAGCCGGCAGCAGCATGGTTTTATTAAGGCGTAAGTCAACGTCAACAAACCTACTCGAAACCTTGAACGATTGGACCTTGGCAATTGACAATGGAGATAGTATTACTGCAGCCTATATAGATTTTGGTAAGGCATTTGATAGCGTTAGCCATCAAAAACTACTTTAGTTACAGGGTTACGGTATATCTGGTAATCTGATGAACTGGATTAAAGATTTTCTTTTTGAAAGCCTCCAGTGCCCTAAAGGTGGTGATGTTGTATCGCAATATAAGTATATTATTAGTGGTGTTATCCAGGGTAGCTGTTTGGGTCCATTGTTATTTGTCATATACATTAACGACATAGTCACACTATTTGGACAAGGTTGTGTGTGCTGATGACTTAAAGTTGTACATGCGCATCGGTTCCACCTGCTGTGCCTCCAGTTTAGAGACCTTCTTGGATAGGTTGGCCCACTGGTCACAAATATGGTAGCTTAACATATCCTACAAAAATGTGCTATTCTCGAAATTGGTAATAATATAACAAACCATGCCTTCAGTATAGCAGCTAATCTTATAAGTAATGTTAATGTGGTTAGAGACTTGGGTATTTTGGTTGATGAGTCTTTGTCATTTAATAGTCATATATGTCATATTATTACTCGTGCATGTACCAGGGCTAACTTGATTCATAAGTGTTTCGTCTCTAAGCACACTCCAACGCTGATCCGAGCGTTTATTACTTATGTACGTCCGCTGTTGGAGTACGCATCGCTAGTACGTGGAATCCACATCTCATTAAAGATGTCAAGCAAATAGAATCCATCCAGAAACGATTCACCCAAAGCAGTGGCGGTTCTAGCCCGCAATATCTGGGGGGCACGAGCCTCGCCCGACGGCGAGCGCGCGCCTATAACGGGGGTCTGGGGGCAGAGCCCCCAGCGGGGCCCAGAGGCAGGGCCTCTGGTCAGGGGGACAGGGGGCGAAGCCCCCCCCCTGAAGCTGAAGCACTTTTTGGTTTTTGGACGTTCAATGGAAGCCGCAAATTTGGCCGCTTTTCTAAAATTCGGAAAGGCAAAAAATCAAAAAAAAATTGTTATCTTTGCCAAAAAAATCATGGGTGGCCACGAAATTGGGGAGGGGGAGGCTGGAGCAAAACTAAGGGGGAAGAGCACAGCCCCCCGGCCCGGGCCTAAAACCGCCACTGACCAAAAGGCTCCCTGGTATGGCTAATTGTAACTTACGTATAGGGAACGTCTCTTGGCCACCGGTCTTGACAGTATGGAACTACGGCGCCTTAGATATCTTACTTTTACTTACAAATTACTTTCAAACAAATTGTACACTGACAAAGATGGCAATGCAATATGATAACATCCAGTTTTCCGGCATTAATAGACACTGATGTTGATAGTCTTTTTAATTCATACTTTAATACACGGGGCCACGTTTGCAAGCTGTACAAGACACGGTGTACCAAGAATATATTCACCAAAACTTTTTGCATGCAGTTTGTCAATATTTGGAATTCTCTGTCTGACTCGGTCTGCTTCAGTTCTCAGGCTGCTTTCAGCCAATCTCTTAAAGACATTGACTTGTCAGCATATTTGCGATGTTACTAGCCATGTTAGTAGTCTAGCTTTTGTGTTTTTAGCGTTGGATTTCTTATGTACCGGCTGGGCAACTGTTAGCGTTCATTTATTTGTGCCTGGTTGTCCAGCTGTGATGTTACACTGTAATTGTTCTGGATACTGCATCAAGAAATAAATAAATAAATGTACTCTTCGCGCGTTATCCGCCGATAACGATAACCCCAACCAGAACTGTGATCGGCCGCTCGACCCCAAAGATCCTACTTTTGAAGCTAGGGGCGTCGCCACTTTTGTCATAGGTTGTTTCCGAGACTGACACAAATCCGGTGAGTTTTTACGAGCCGAGAGGGAGGGAATTTAAGGAGCAGGTCATGTTTTGAGTTTGCAAAATATGGAAAATGAGACAAATTTAATGCTGCTTCAATCGAGCATCCAAAAGCTCAAAAGTTTGCAGCTGCATGGGAATCCTGACTTCCCCGCCCCCTAACCAGGAGTTCTGCCCCTGGACCTCGCTGGGGGTTCTGCCCCTGCAGACCCCGTTATAGACTCGCGCGCCACGCTCGCCATGTGTGTCCACCACATTTTGACCTGGCGACGCCTTCTGTTTGAAACAAACACGGTGTAGGCCAAAATTGGACAACCGGTTGCAGATAATTATGGCCATTTGAACTTTACCATGACACCAGGTTGCCGATCCGGTCGAGCAGTTACCGTGCAGGCTAAACAATTTAGTTGTGTAACCAGGTGCACTGCGCTGGCTATCCATCTACTTCGTGACGCATAAAAACAGCAAAATTCATCGACCATATCTTGAATAAATGTACAAAACATCAATTTATACACTTGTTAACGGCGACATGCAATGAGTGACACATCGTACATCGCCTCAGATTCAGTGAGTTTCTCGCTGACATTGTGCGCTTTATAAATTAAATTTACTTACGAACACAGCAAAAATCATAAAAAGGTGATATCACTCACCATCACATCGTCTAACTGTCAATGTGCTGTTGAATAATATTACCTTTTATTGATTTTTGCCGTTTTTTGCCATTGCATGTTGCCGTTAACAAGTGTATAAACTGATGTTTTGTACATTTATATTTGTTGTTTTATTACAATAACAAAGTTTTTATGTTGATGGTTAATTATAAAACATCAGCTTTCCACGGCCATGAAGACACTGAACCTTAAATATTTTGGAGTCACGATTTTGATCATTAGAGGTCACGTGACGTCATCGGAACGTGACCATCGAACTCGGCGAGAGCACTTTCCTATTGGTGGTCAATGATGACCATGCGTCTATCTTGCACGGATACGGAGATACGGGGCTTCAAAAATTTTGGGGTCACGAGTTTGACCTTTTGGGGCCACGTGACGTCATCGGTCCATTGCACTCGGCATATGTGGTTTCCTATTGGCGGTCCATTGTAACTATGCATCTATCTTGCACCGTTACGCAGATATGGGGCCCCAAAGATATTGGGGTCACGACCTTGACCTTTGGGGGTCACGTGACGTCATCGGTCACGTGACCATCGAACTCGGCGTGGGCACTTTCTTATTGGTAGTCAATGATGACCATGCGTCTATCTTGCACAGATACGGAGATACGGGGCTTCAAATATTTTGGGGTCACGAGTTTGACCTTTTGGGGTAACGTGTAATTTTTGACTGTTTTTACTGGTTTGGATGTACTACAGAAGAAGAAAAAAATTTATCCCGCTCAAACACAAATACAGTGACTGATAGCACAACATCCAATACAACAGTTACTGAGTCAGGTTGCCAGAAAAACGTGCTGGTCAACAATGCTGGCCACCTTAACATATATAATTTGTTGATTATTCAATCAAAACTACTGAAACTACAGAACATTAAAACTACTAACCTACTGAATACGTTCTACTAAATTCCCCCAAACACGAAACAAAAGCTACACAATCAGAATACCCAAAATATAAAAGCAAACACACAGAAAACATGCAAAAGAAAAAACATTACAACACAAAATGCGATAAAAATTTGTGTGAAAGTGAACTATAGTACATTGTACAAATTTGACAAAGTTATGCCTGGACTGTGACAAGTAGACACACGCACGCACACACACACACACACACGGAAGGCCTAAACACCTTTTACGGAATGATAATGTCTAACAGCAGATAACACTTTTGGCTGCAAAGAACGTTTAATAATCTCTGCCAAGTGCAGTAAAGTTCAGCAGGCAAATTTTGTAGGACACTACTACAACACTAAACATTTAAAATTCTTTTAAGTTTACATAATAAACACGATGTTCCAGAAAAAAAACGCACAAAGTTTACAGCACCATGCAACTGTACGTCACAGAGTCAGTTTTCACCAAAATGTTCAGACAGAAAAATTTGCTTAAATGAAAACTGGGCCAGCGTAACTGGCAGCGTTTGAACAGGGCATGCTTGAATAGGGCAATTAAAATATTCTTTGTTTTGAGCTTTCCGAAAACAATATTAACCTTTACACTTCTTACGTGCTAGATTAAACTGCACTGGCATAGCTATATGGGAGGGGGCACCGGGGAGCGCATGTCCCCCCTAGGAGACGTATATAGCTTACTCAGTTACTCAAGCTGGTGTCAAAATGTACCAAACACTTCAAATAATTGGAAAATTTTCTGCAGAAGACGGGAAGACACAACCCCCTCCCCAGACCTCTCCCCTGGTGGGGAGGGAACACCCCTCACCCATCCCTCGAGAACACCCCCCCTTCATCCAGATCCTGGCTACGCCACTGTTAAACTGACAGATTGCCTGCCAGTTTTCCAATGTAAATTGGCCCATTGGCCCATAAAATTTTTTTGTTGATGGTCTCCCGAATGTTTGAACCTGTGTTATACAAACGACATACTTCCTACCATGAGACAAAATTTTGCGGTGATCGGTCGACACAACTCGGAGATACCCTGGAGAAATAAATAAAAAAAACATCTGCAGTAAAACTGAAATCTGCTCCCAAGACTTGTTTTTAGGCAGACTAAAAATACCAATGCATTTTAGAAGAGTATCCAAATTTGAGGCCTCCATATGCAGGACCCCTTGAACCTAGGAGGTTGTAACTTTGATGGTTCAAATCTGCGTTCTATGCTACAAATTTTTTATGAAGGTTCTCCTGGTCTCTCGTAATTTTGGTGCAATTCACTGTTGAAATATACATTGCAGCCTAAAATCTCTAAAAAAACACTAAGACCCATTTTTTTATTTCAAGGTCGGTCAAGGTGATCAATGTTGATACCTCAGAAAAGCTTGTCGCCATTGTTTGTTATGTGATAAGCACCATGTACGTGCCTATCTCTAACCGTTTTCATGCTAGACGGGCCAATGTTGGTAACATAACTACTTTTAGGGAGTCCCTTTCTTTCACGTCTTTATTTGACCGGAACCCCCTCACCTAGGGACACGAATTTTGTCACAAAACACCGTCCACCGTGAAGATTTTGTGATCCTAGCTTGCACCGTTTTGATAGAGCTGCAGAGGGTGATGGACGGACGGACGCCTAGACGATAGCTAAGACGCGCAAAACATTACATGCTGTTGCCCGTATTAGGTTATTAGCACACGAATTCCACTGAACACTAAAAACATACCGAAAATTATGCATAACAGTATTAAAACTAGGTAGCCTCAAGTTCAGTAACACATCCGTAATACTGTGATACTTAGCATATCCAAAGAACATCTTTATACATTTATGGTAGCAGTATTTCAACTGTAACAGTGTGGTAGCATTATACTTGGACCAGAGTGCAGTGCCATATAAACAAAGGCAATAACTTCTGAATAAGCACAGCTTAACAGTCAAAGAACACTTACCAAATC
>Ga0209367_1010881_pt1 | contig 12134 bp, 9 predicted proteins | sample WorMetLIZISLAND2_FD_187412 | JGI IMG/M metagenome (GOLD analysis project Ga0209367, IMG submission 187412) | Marine gutless worms symbiont microbial communities from Max Planck institute for Marine Microbiology, Germany - Olavius geniculatus... ... | reverse complement strand
GCCTAATGTTTTTGCCAGACTTTTTCTGTCTGTCTGTCTGTGTATTAGCAAGATAACTTAAAAAGTTATGGACGGATCTTTCTGAAATTTTGAGGGAATATCGGGCATGGCATAAGCTACAAGTGATTCAATTTTGGGGGTGATCCGGCAGGAATCCTGAATTCTGGATCACTTTGAAATTTTCGTTACCATTGCTTGAAAGAAAGCATGAGCGAAACTGCTGCAAAACCGAAGATGGTGCTGCCACCTTGCGAACAACATTGCCTTGGCGGAGGTGTGCGGGCTCTGACTGCTTTCTAGTTTATTTTTACATCATGACGTGTCATGTAATATTACCCGACAACTCATAAAAACAAACTGACACACGAAACAGTACTCAGGAGAACTCCATCCTCATCTCCATTTGTTTGTTCATAATAAAGCAAGACACAAATCACAGTACAATAATATGTGATAGCAGAACCGGACACACAAGGCACAGTAGTGCACTAACAGTGGCCCACAGATAAGTGACACGGCAAGGATAACAAATTAAGGAAATCAAACTAATTCTACCAAACTAACTGAAGTGAATAAACATGATTAAAATATGATAACCCATTAAAACTGAAGCATAGTTACGGCAACATATTTTCGGAATATATGCATAGGCCCTACAATATTGTTCAGTAAAACTTCGAAAGCATAATAACCACTGCACGGATATTTTTGAAGGTCTAATCAAAAGTTTAGGGACGTAGGCGTTTTTTTTCTAGGAACGGACGGCAACCGGAAGTACAGTTTTTTCTTTAAGCCTAATGCAGACTGATTCAGAGACGTGGGTGTACAGTCTAGGACAGATCGCGGTTGACGATTAGATTGAAAACGTGCAGAATAAATGCAGCGATCAGCAGGAACACGATCGTACCTATAACACACCATATCATCACAGACTCACAGTCAGTCAGTCGGATTTTTCACCTATCATCCATTCCTCGGGGTTGAGTACCAGCCTGCATTGCTGGGCTTAAGGCTGCAGGGGCGCTTTCATCTGCGTAGGATGGCAAGTAACTCCCTCCATTTTGGCCAAATTTAAGGGCAAAATCGAAATTTTCACCATCCATTGCAGTGTTCATGGCAAAACTGCAACTTCCGGACGCGCCCACGATGCCGCTGTTCCCCAACGCGTCCTGGAAACTGCAATAACCATAACACTGAAATCCCACGAAAGGCTGCAGCTGCACGATGATTGTCGACAATAATTCCTGCAGTCAATAAATCCTAGCCCACCACTGCATATTCCGAACAGCGTTCAATACAAGACTGCTCGCATTTACCGATACTGGACGCCAGACTTTGCACGAACACTTTCTCGACCACGGCCACGTCAACGTTTCCGCCGCGCTGTGACGTCACGCCAGCTGCGGCGGCTCCTACGTCACTTCCGGTCACGTGACTTCTAGTCTTCTGGTCTTGTGCGCCGACTTGACACTGGTCTGTATCGTCAGCGTGTTTACTGATCGGAACGTGATCTGAGTTGGAGTGATGATGATCTTCTTTCGCCAGGTGTTTCGAAGTCAAAGTCCTTCTCAACCGTAATTCCGACTCGTCGTTCATGTCAGCGTCTTGGCAGCAGCTGCGTTCGCCGCCGACTGACCTACATTTACTCACGGCAAAACGCAGCAGCAATAGTCAGTGATTTAAACAGACTTTTTTTCAAGACCAAAACCGAGACCATAACAAATTTTTTTCATGCAACGTCAAATGTTTCAACGTATTAACGCCACTAACTGATTAACAGTTTTCGTCAAAGTGCGTTTATAATAAAATGCGTCATCAAAGCTTGCAATGTAGTGCATGTAACTATTGAGTTACCAGTTGATGGTAACGAAAATAACACAATTATCATCTAACTCCGTAATTGTTAACTGCAGTCGGAATGTTCAACATTAATAGCTAGGAAAAAAATCCTAAAATTCTGAAGATTGTTTTGTCAAGACCAAGACCAAGATCAAGACTGTTTTGTCCTGAAAGCGTCTTGAGACCAAAATCATCTGGTTCGATCGACGAACGTAGCATAAGCGCCAGGCCGCCGCCGACCTTTGGACTAAGCAGATTGACACGAGCCATAGATCCGCTTAAACTGCACTGCACTACTATAACCGCACTGCACTGCACGGTTATTATAGTACTATAGCACATTCACCATAGTTGTAACATACGTCTACAAACTAAATTTTTTTTTTATAATGAGCCCTTTACGTTTTTAATTATTTTGTTTCAAATAAAAGTCAGTGTAAAATGACAGCTATGTAAAATATTTTTACTAATCTTAGGTGTTACCAATCAAATAATAACGAATTTTGTATTTAGATTTGCTGACTTATGTATCACATATTTATAACTGAAAAGTTTGACGAATAACAAAACGAACTATTTCCCGAGGAAACGGAATTAGTTAATACGTCACGTAGAAATAGATTGTGTTGTAGTCAATTTAACGTTTACATATGCTTTCACCATTATTTCACAAAAAAAGTTTTTCTTTTTATTTTCTAAGTTTTGCCAGACATTTTCATTATTCACAGCGTTTATTATTAGGCCTACGTCAATGCGACATAATGACTTGACGTCGTCAACCTGTCCAGTTGCTGAGTCTGGTCGCCAGGCGGCGGCAGCGTCGCGATGACGTCATTACTAGCGTGGGTCACGTGTTTCCGGTCGTTAGCGTGGTGCTGGTCGTCAGACGGTGACGTCAGAGTTACGTCGTCATCGTCCTTTGCTATTTCCGGTGTGTAGCTGTCGCCACCAGTTGTGGTGGACCGAACTCGTTGCCTTAGCGACAGATTTTTTACATCCGGTTGTCTGTCGTCGTCGTCTGTGGAAGGAACCTCGAGTGGTGACGAGATCGGATGATCTACCAGCTCCGGCGTTCCCTCGACGCCATCTAAAGCATCGCTACCTTCTTGTTCCATTGAGGTAGGTCGAGACACCAAAGGTTCGGAAATATATGTTTCGACTATTTGATTCTGGAAGGACTTTTGGACGTCTGGAATGCTGGTGCTTGTATGTAATCCTTCAGCAGTGGGTGAATATCGGTCCCCGCGGCTATCGTCCGAAGCGCTGCCAGCGTTGCTGCCCTGTTCCACAGTGGCGTGTAAACCTACTGAAGACGCGAACGCTGACGGTTGGTGCGGTGAAGTATCCGTATCGGCTGGATGATTTGGAGCTGTCTCTTCAAAGTCTGGAATGTTCATGCTTGTACTTGTTCTTTTATCATTCGCCGCTGTGAGAGAATATCTGTCATCGTTATGGTTTTTCGAAGCGTTGCTACTTTTTTCCGTTGTGGTAGACGACGGACATATTTTCGACAACGGCGTCGCCATTTGATTAGTTGAAGAATCGTTCTTCGCTGTTTGATTCTCAGATGGCTCCTGAAAATTCGGAATGTTGGTGTGACCCATATGCGCTTCTTCAGCTGTGGTATTGGGAGAATACCCATCCCTCTGACGGTCTATGTCAACTGCTGGGCTGTTGCCATCGTTGCTACCTTGTTCTACTGCGGCAGATGACAAACCTGGTGTTAACAACGACGAAGTGTAGGTTGACATTTGATAAGCTGAGAGATCTGTCACATCTGGAATGCTCGTAGTTGTTCCTTCATCTGCTACCGCTGTGTGAAGACATATATTCTCGTTATAGTCTAGGTCAGTTGCGCTTTCGTGGTCTGAAGCCTTGTCGGCAATGCTACTTTGTTCCACTGTAGTAGGTACAGGTTGCGAGTATATTGCCGATAACGGCGAAGTGCAGGTTTGATCGGGTGAAAGATCTGGCTTGGTTTTTTCACTACGAGGCGACTCTTGAAAGTCTGGAATGCTGGTATTTATCTGCCTTGCTTCGGCAGTGGGAGAAGATCCGTTCCCGCCAGGGTCATCAAAGGCGCTGCCATGTTTTGTATATGTAGGCGATGTAGAAGTGCTTGTCGACACATCATGGTACGAGTTTGCCTCGGTGATGAGCCGGCAGACAAGTGAAGTCTGTATCAGTGGACAATTATTGTTGTTCCCGGACTGGACGACATCGCTAACATCGCTACCTTGTTCCACTGCAAATGGCGAACTTATTGTCGATAACGGCAAAGTACAATACGTCGTCGTTTGATCATCATCATGCAACAGATCTGCAGTCGCAGCTGTTCGATTCTCAGGATTCCCAGATGACTCGTGGACGACTGGAATGCTGACACTCACCGTCAGCATTGCTTCAGCTGTAATAGAAGATCGGTCCCCGCTATGATCATCAACGTCGCTGTCATGTTTCGTTATATATGTAGGCGATGTGGTGCTTGTCGACAGATCAAGGTACGAGTTTGTCTCGGCGGGTTGACTGTAGAGTGAACTCTGTATCAATGGACCCTCTTCCACAGTGGGTGATAAAACTGTTGTCGATAATGACGACTTATACGCTGCAGTGACGTCATTCTCAGTCGTTTCTTGTGCCGGTGCAGCGCAAGTGTTGGTGACGTCCGCCATCTTAATGACGTAAGAAAATCGACGAGAATCGTTGGTTTCATTTGCGCATATCCCGCAGCCAGAAGAAAGATCTGCAGTGTCAGCTGTTTGATTACCGCATGACTCCTGGACGAATGGAATGATGGCATTTGCCGTGAGTATTTCTTCAGCTGTGGGAGAATATCTGTTTTGATCATCCGCAGCGCTGTCATGTTTTGTGTATATATTTTTCGACGTATTTGCCGACGTGTCACTACGGTATGGAACTGTACCGATGACGGATTGACCGACGGACAGCGGACAATAATTGTCCCGGGTCTCCATACTGTTGCCAGTGGAAGATGTCGAAGAAACTTTTGCAGTGTCTGGATGCACATCGTCTAGAGTGGCGTCCGGTGGACCGGAAAAAAACCTTAGGTCGTCGTTTGTGTATTTAGATGTTGCGCTCGTGTCATGCAATAAACTGCAGAATGACGATACACCAGCGTTGCTGAGGTCGGCCGGTTGATCGACGGGCAAACTCTTCGTCACTGAACACGGGATGATGTTCTCAGCAGAGACCGGCGTCGAAAACTGAACGTCCTCTGGGTCAGTGTCCGATGGTCCCTCAATAAGCTTTAGGCTGTTGTCGGTATATCTAGACGACGTACCTCTCGACCGTAATAAACTCTGTGTTGATATTTCAGCAGAATCAAACTTTGCGTCTGTCTCGGCCGGTTGGCCGAAGGGCAAATTGTACCCGCCATAGATCGGATTTATACTTTTCGGCGTTGAAGAAATGTGAGCCTCCTCTGAGTCGCCGGTGTCCGCTGTCGCCAGAATAATAAGCTTTCGGTCGTAATTGGTATATTTAGAAGACGTACTTGTCAACGGTAATAAACCGTTAGTGGATATCTCAACATTATCAGGGAACGCGTTCGTTTCCTCCTGTTGACTGACGGGCAGATTGTTGCTAAATGTCTGGCTGATGCCATCCACAGTTACCGGCGTCGAAGAAACGTTTGCAGTGTCCACATGAGAATTTTTCGAGTCGCCGGTGTCAGCGTGTGGTCCACTGATAAGCGTCGTGTCATCATGGGTGGTAAAGACCAGCAGGCTGCAGTGTTTCGTGACGGTAACACGTCGCAGTGGTGACGGAGGTGTGTGCCTGTCTGTCTGAACTCGGTCACGTGATACGAGGACGTGCCAACACGACGTAGCATTCTTCGCACCGCCGTCCGCATCATCACAGCTTGTGACTACAATCACATACATACATACACAACCAGGGCTGGAAAAACCTAGGTTTTTTTACAGAAAAATAGGTTCTAGGTTTTTAAAGGTTTTTAATAGGTTTTTAAAATCTTTTAGGGTTTCTTTTGGTTTAGTGTCTTATGATCACCGAACACAAAATTACGACCCAGAGAACAACATCTTGTACACTCTGTCTGTCACATAGCCACGTGGTTTTTAAAAATAAATTATGGCAAAATGAAATAATCAAAAATAACGATCAAAATATGGAATAACAAAAGATATGTAATAAATTTCACAACAAAAAACCTTTTAAAAACCTGAAAATTGGACTTCTGTGATTTTAAAAAGTTTCTTTTAACTAAAATCTTAAATATTTTTGGATCTTTTCTCCAGCCTTGGACACAACAAAGTCATCATCATCATCGTAGAAAGGTTTGATGATAAGAACAAAGTCACATACGCTCAGTCTAATGACAGAGCCAGCATAAAGCATATATTCTACATCAAAATTAAAATTTGCACCGGAATTATCAACCCCAACAGCACAATAAGTGACAATACCGTATTTAGGAGATCCGAAACGACTACGAAAGCATACTGACTGTAATTTCTCAAACGTTCTCCTCAAATGCAAATATTTTATCACTGCCCACATGCACATTTTTATCTTCTCGTGTAAAGTAAAGTAAAGTAAAGTAAAATGTAAATTTATATAGCGCATATTGTTAAAATTAACCTCTAATGCGCTTGTCACACTAGGATTGTTTTAAAGAACTGTTTGAAACTGTCAATGTCACACGCTGGATCTCTGAGTTCATCTGGCAGCGAGTTCCAGATCGTCGGACCAGCAACTGGAAAAGCCTGACGTCCGTACGTGTTGAGTCTACAGCGGGGTACGATTAGCCGGTGTCGGTTGGCAGAACGTAATCGATGTCGCGATGCAACTTCGATGGCTGGCTTGATATGATCGGCAAGGTACCGAGGTGCTTGTCCGTGCAAACAACGGTACGTCATGAGGCCGAGCTTGAAGGTGACTCTCTCAGGCACATCCAGCCAGTGCAGTTTGTCATGAAGGATGCTCTGATACCTGACAGGCTACAACTTGTTTTAAGGCTGCGGCCTGATAAGCCTAGCACGTTTTGCTTGCTGTAAATTTTGTTGCTGCAAACTGTTATTGCTCAACTGTTTTGTTTTTGTTAAGCAAATAAAACGACAGATTGAAAAAAATGACTGACTACAACATACTTCGTTGTGGTCGTTGCGACCGCCAGCTGTCGTCATTGTCCAACACTGTCCACCTTCGCCTTCTTGTAGTAGTAGTATTAGCAGTAGTTGTACCCGTGGCAGTTGTCCGAGGCGAACTGCCGACACTCAGACTAATGCCCGGTCTCCACTGCACTGGACTTCCAACTTCTTTCGTCCTTACTCCAGTTCTCGTCCAGTTCTCGCTGTCTTTGCGAGATCTCGGCGACCGTTCGCGCTGGTCCATGTACACGACTAGATCGTTCGATCTTCTTCCTTTTAACGACCTCGTGCCAGTGACGTCATTCTCTGTCGTTTCCGGTTCCGGTGCGACGCGAATACCAGGAATGACGTCCGCCATCTTGATGACGTCAGAAACACGAAGAAGATTGTCCGTTTCATCTGCGCATGCCTCGTCGCCATTACTGGTTTTTGCTAGCAGCAGCCGGTTGCCATTAGTTATGACGTTATTTGTTACACCGTTTGACTTGCGCTCTGTTTCACCGGAAGTGACGTCACCAGAATGTACCGCCATATTGCTGCCTACAACAGAACGTCGCCTGAGAAATAAAAACTAAACTTAACGTAGCAAAATTCAATGTTATAAATCGTGTCCTCGTCACGGAAACCCATATAAGCCTACTGATGATATTTGCTGTTATCAACCAATTGATTCAATCAATGAATCACAAAAAGTCTGAATACTCGAAGATTTTACACACACAACTTTTATTCACCAAATTAATGTTGGTAGTAGAAAAATATAACAATAATAATTGCTGTAATAACAATTTAATAACAACAATAACAATTTAAAATAAACACACTGCAGACATGTGTGGCACGCATACAACAAAAAGTCAATCAATGCGATCAGAACACTTCATGCGCAAGACCATAGGCCTACTACATTCCCAACAAATAAGCACACAACATTAAACACCTAATCATGCTCGTGTGAAACAGAAATTAACACTGTCACTCAACATCTCAATGCAACTATATCAACGTTTGCAAACGTTTGACATGTATAGCAGATTAAGTTATCTATGCTTGCGTAGTTAGCTAGGAACTTAAGTTTTCTTTTAAGAATTACGTCTTCTGCTCTGGAGCAATTGAACACTAGCATACAGTCATTAACAACATCTGTTGACTTAGTTCGAAAAATTTTTCTAAAACCAGAATACTTTATTGCATTTTATAAACATTAATCTCGTTGAATCTCACGGTATTTTGCTTGAATTTACCAAACGGATAAGTGCTCTGCATTCCGACAAACAACTACAGCTCGCTGTTGAACAAATAACACGCAACAGTAATGCACATTTTAAGTTCTAGCGCAGTATTTTCACATTTTATTGAATGCAACACAAAACAAAGACGTTTCATTCAAGTACTGATTCATAATATTGCATTGTACCGGGCATGTCTGTGACTTTTGCTGCTTGCTCTACGGCCGAGTCGAGTGGATCGCCGTTCAGGCGCCAGGTGTCGCTGCCGTCGATTTCCGGTCTCGCTGATGACGTCACGGACGAGGCTGATTTCCGGGTCGGCGACAGCAATTTGGTGGCGCCTGACGCAGACTTGGAGGACGATTTACTCGGTGCAGTGGCACAGCCGCAGAGCCGCCAGAACTTGGAGCCGGTCCGTGAGGACTTTCTTACGTCATCGTCATCGCCATCGTCTTCACTGGACCGTCGCCCGTCTTCTGCAGCGATCAACATCGTAAGTAAAATACGAGCTAATACTCCTGAGACGCGCGAGAGCCTATAACGGTTCCTGTTCACAGGTTGTCTTGGTCTATCTTAATGAACTTTGTCGCAATTTACTCCTCTGCAGCCTAAAATCGCCAAAAATTATTGAAAACCTTTATTTTTGGGGTTCAAGGTCGTTTAAGGTCATCGTCGTCCTCGTTCGACCGTCGCACGCTTCCTGTAGTGATTGGCAGCGTATACGTAGAAAAACATTCAGACTAAATGCTCTGTCTCCACCTCACTGCACTTTCCACTTCCACCGCCTTCGCTCGAATTCTCGTCTAGTTCTCGCTGTAAGTCCTTAGTGAGCCGCAAGATACATCCATATAAGACGGCGCTGATCTTTGTTTCGCCCTCAGCCAGACACCAGCTTACACTGCCAGACCACAGATACGAAGCTAGTGCATCGCGCGGTGTGCCTGTTCACGTTTTAATTTTCGCTAGTACTCATTGCGAGAAATGGCCAAGGTGAATTGTTCTGGGTGGTCTGCCGATGGTCACTCATCTACACCGTGTCTCAGAAAAACGAGAAATTTGAGCTAACGCTCACGAGACGCGCGAAAGCCGACAGCAGTTCCGGTTCAGTAGTTTAGCTGAAAATTGGGGTGTTCACACTAAGTTAATATACAAATACCAAATACTCTATCTGGATCGCATAACGACAGTTCCGTGGCGCCACACTGTGAATGATATAAACTTGTGTCGCAGCCCGAAATCGCCAAAAATCCATAAACCCCCTATTTTGGCGTTCATGTTCATCCAAGGTCATTGAATTTGGCGTCAATCGAGAGCCAGTATACGACTTCCTATTAGTGATTAATAGTAACCTAAGCCCTATCTCGCACCGTTACTGAGATACAGCGACTTATTGGCCAAAAATCGCAAATTTTGCCACTCCTCTCATTTAGCGCCCTCGTTCGGGGTGACCCCCTTCGAATTTATGGAAAAGCTTTACGGTTCCTGAAACTCGAGTCTTCCAAGCAGCCGACGGTAAAAAATTTGGTGATCCTAGCTTGCACCGTTTTTGACTGATCCACCCGTGTGACAGACGGACGGACAGACAGAATTGCGATGGCTAAGACGCGCTGAAAGCAGTAGCTGCTTTCGCGCGTAAAATAGTCAAAATTGTTTTTGTCATAATTTTGTAAAATTTTTACTAAGTTTAACAATTTTTTGCACGTTGATAACCGAGACGACGAGATTACGTAAGGTGCACTCAGCACTCATTTTCCACCTTACCTAATATAAATTAGGTAAGGTCAATTAGGTCAATGCACTACCTTGTGAAACACAGATGCTTCAAATTGTTGCATAATACTGTGTTTTTGTCTCAAGTAAACGCTGTATAGAGTTAATTAGACACAAAATACACTAAAATGTAAATTATTTAACAGAATTATAAGTCTGTATAACAACTTGCTTGCAAATTAAAATTTAGGCCACAGTGTGCTCCGCATACAAAGACGCAATGGCTTAGATGCAACGCCAATGGCTGATAGCAGAATCAACGATCGACTGACCAAATGTATTCACTCATCGATTAGACATGTTTTAAGCTCATCAGCCAGCTGTTTTCAGCGAAGAATCGAATTTTGGGACAAAATTGACTATAACTCGACTCCCGCAAAAGATAACTGCACGCTGTTTTCAGCTACCCCCTATTTTCAGGCCCGGGCTATGCAATGGTATCATGTAAATTTCTTCCCTGTTGTCATGGCAACCAGCCGTTTTTATAAAATATTTAATACCTCCAAATTTTTAAACCACATCGCACCTTCTGTCGAATTGATGATGCAAAGGTGAGCCATCTGATACAAATAATCGCAGCGTAATGTAACAATTTGGAGCATCTGTGTTTTTCACACGTAGTGCGTTGACATAAATTAGATGAAGTGGTAAATGAGTGCACCGTATATAATAATATCGTCTTGGCCATATTTATGCCAAAAAATCATCAAAGTTGATAGAAATTTGACAAAGTTATGCCAAAAACAATTTTGACTGTTTTTTGAAACCCGGTGTATAGGCCTAAGTACTTTCCGGGCCCGGCGTTAATTAACTTCGTCGATGCGACCAAAGACGTTAACAGATAGGCCTAAGCCAAACGGCCACCTAGTTTTTGCGCGCGAAAGCAGCTACTGCTTTCAGCGCGTCTTAGCCATCGCAATTCTGTCTGTCCGTCCGTCCGTCCGTCACACGGGTGGCTCTCGATTGCCACCGATTTCAATGACCTTGGATGACCATGAACGCTAAAATAGTGGTTTTTATGGATTTTTTTTGGTGACTTTGCGCTGCGAGACACTTTTCAAGAGCGGATTGCGCTGAAACTGAGATAGACATAGAGAAGCTGCGTATGAAATTTTTAGCATTGAACATAGATTTCGACGGTTTAAGTCTCGATTTTCTAGGTTCAAGGAAACCTGCGCACGAGGGCATCAAAAAGCGGTACCCGCGTAAAAGTCGTTATTTTGGCGTTGTTGGTCAGTCTTTCGTGAAAACAGCTGGAGATAGACTGACAGTTTGCAAACAGGAACTGCTATAGGTTTTCGCGCGTTTCGTGAGCCTTAGCTCAAATTTCTTTTTATCTGTCCCATTGCTATAGCATAGCATAAGACAGATTATAAAATCACTTGCGTCTGTCTGTCATTCTGTCAGTCTGTCTGTAAGCACTCCTACGGCCACAATTCTGATTCCATTTTGATGAAATTTTGCACATTGATTCAGGGCCCGAAAAGTAAGATCGAGTTTGTTTGGGATAAAAAAAATCTGATAACTCCTTTCCCTATTTATCGCAACTAAAAATGCATTATTGTCTATGGGGATTTCAAAGTGGTCTAACTCGTTCCCCGTAAAAGATAATTGCGACTGCAGGTATAGTTTCTAGACTTTATTGCTAGATTTTATCAAACCTACCCCTCTATTTTCGTGGTCGGGCAATCTAGCTGACGGCATTATTTAAATTTACCCCTTATCGACCCCTCCTGCCGTAGCAACCATTCAAAACTTGCAAAATTTTGCATTACAGCCAATGGAGATTTCAAAGCGGTATAACTCGGTCCCCGTAAAAGATAATTGCGCGCTGTTTGCACCAATCTCCCCTATTTTCGAGCCAGGGTTATCCGACGGTGTCATTTAAGTTTCTCCCCTGCCGACCCCTGTTGCCATGGCGACGAATTTTGGGACAAAATTGACTATAACTCAGCTCCCGCAAAAAATAATTGCACGCTGTTTTCAGCTACCCCCTATTTTCGGTCGCGGGCTCCCCTGAAAAGCCCTGTTGTCATGGCAACCAACCGTTTTTATTCAAGTAAGTAAGTAAGTAAGTAAAGTGTAAATTTATATAGCGCATACTCAAAAAGATCTCTAATGCGCTTAATACATTTTGTCATCAATATTTCGTAAAAATGTATGT
>Ga0209367_1010880_pt1 | contig 12136 bp, 6 predicted proteins | sample WorMetLIZISLAND2_FD_187412 | JGI IMG/M metagenome (GOLD analysis project Ga0209367, IMG submission 187412) | Marine gutless worms symbiont microbial communities from Max Planck institute for Marine Microbiology, Germany - Olavius geniculatus... ... | reverse complement strand
ATTATTATTAAAATCTGCTAATCTTTATTCGAGGTACGATCGATAATGTTGGGTCATTTGATGGCAAGTTGTGTCAGGAATATTTTTGCCAAAAATTATTAAAATTTGATAATTGGTTTTCAAGATACAGTTGAAAATGTTGGGGATGTTTTTTGGGACACAGTGTAATTTTGTCTTGTTCTGTGTACCACATTCGTATGTTGCATGCACAGGACTGTATTACAAGCTGGATGGTCCGGAGAAGTTGGCCATATTCCTGGAAGATGCGGAGAAATTTGTGCCGCCGCTGGCGCCGTACGCTCTCCCGCCTCCCGAGCTGTTGCCAAGGCGACGCACAGCTGCTGAGGCAAAACGGATGTTTCCAAAACCAATTGAACTGCGCGGCTACTGCCCAGTTACCTTCCTCGAAGGAAAGTGCAGGTTTGTACAGTCGTCCTCATAAGAATAAATTTATGTCATTTTAGTAGCACCAGCACCTCTGTATTATACCATATGTAAATGTGTTTGTAACATATGTATTACTACATATTACTAAAGTTGAGAATTTTTTTTAGCAAAGTTGCACTAAGTGTATTTGCATTGCAATATTAAGAATAACGAAAATGCTGCTGGTACAAAAAGTAAATTGGAATGTACTAATGGGACAAGTGTGTAGAAAAATAGCTAGGCTTATGTATATTTGTGCATTACTTTTTACATATTGCTCGTTGATGTTCCTGCTAGTTTTCTTTCTATTCTGAAGTGAACCTACATTTTAAGTCGTCTGTTGATTTCAGTTGTTAGCCGTTGTGTAGGATGATGTCTGCATTCGTTTAGGTTTGAGGCAATTGTACCCGGCAGTCCAGAGCTCATCGCTGAATATCGGAACAAACTTTACTACTTGGAATCGGTCGAAAAGCTAGAGAAATTCATGAGGTTTCTATGCATTGCTGTTGACTATCTCTAACAGACTGCAGTCCCTTGTTGCTATCAGACCATTAGTATTATAATAATAGTAATAATCTGACTTGTAAAGCACCAGTATGTGCTAAAAGAAAGACTTCAGTGGCGCTGGCGGACAGAACTAGTCGCTGAGGTTAAATGTCTGACGGAAGATGTGTGCCATCGTTACATGCAAAACTGGGGAAAAAAACATCAGTTCAGTGTTGTCTGTGTTCATCTGCTTAGATGTGCACGTAACCATAAGGTAAGGTAGCCCTAAAAGACCTGCCACAATGCAGCAACGTATTAGGATGGCCGCATAGCAACAGAAACGTTTAACTTCATGTAACCACGTGTGTTAAAAAGGTTCGAGCAGAAAGACTTGCATGCTGAATTTTAATTTTGCCCCAAAATTCGACCAAAATGGGAGCTTCCAGTCTTCAGTTTATATTTTTGGATGAAAAGATTTGGGCAAAAAGACATTTTTTCAACAGGCTAAATTTTAGGGGGGCTGCCCCTTGCTCCGTGCCACGACGCTACTGACATCAACCTAAATTAACTGCTAAATGATTCTATACAAATTCCATAGAGAACTGCAGTGAGGTGTCCTCGAAGACTTGTCCTCATCCTCGAGGCACCTCGAAGACAAAGAGCAGTGTCCATGGCCTTGGCCTTGGTTCCAAGTCCTTGGCCTTGAGATAACGTCCTCGGCCATAATACTGACAGCTTTAATAAATTCTGTTTATCGTTGCCGTGAGTTTGAGCACAAAGCTGAAAAGATTTTGAACATTAGCTTTTGACATTATCAAAACCCATGATGCTAGTAATTGTCACTGTAGTAGTGGCTTTTCGATGTCTTTGATTTAGGCCTTGAGTTTGTTTGGCCTTAATCCCAAGTCCTTGGCTTTGGTCCCAAGTCCTTAGCCTTGGTTCCAACTTGTTGTCTTTGTCATTGGTCCAAAGCTTGTTCTTGCTTTTCTTGTAAGTCCTTGGCTTTGAACACATACTCCTTCATAACATCACTGGAAAACTGTTTGCTGATTACTACTGTACTGTTTGTACTGCAGGAAGCCAGAGCAGTACTGCGACTTGAAACTGCCTCACAAGCTGCCTCCGAAGCGTGAACCAATCGTCGTCAACACGCTACCGATGCTTGGCTACCTGGAGCAGACCGTCGCTGTGGCTATCACCAAGGCGATGACTGCTGTCGGAACGATCAAACCCAAGTATCCGTTCCTCAGTGCATCCAAGTCGGCGCTCGTCTACGTTGCCTTCCATCTGAAGGGTAGGTCTGTGCATTGTTTAGCTGCGGCACTTTGGAATTGTTGATGCACGTGCAGAGCGACGTAACTTAACTGACACGGTTCAGTTTCTGATGAACTGACCAATGGACGAGCAGGACGATACGATTCCGTTGGTCATCGGCTGACGCGTATGTGGCGTAGTATCGTAGTCACCGATCCCGTCATCAGAAGGTGCCTACTGTAATCCGTTACTGCTTGTCCATTGGTCAGTTCGTGAAAAAGTTCAGTTCAGTAACTCGCCTTTACACTGAAATTGGTAAATTTCTTCACACGCAGGCTTCAAGTTGTCATATAAATGATGCTGAGAACAGCCAGTCTTTGGTTTAAGAGCACGGTCTGATGACAAGACCAGTCTTAGAGAATAGCCTCGGTTTTGGTCTTATATTTCTTTGGCTTTGGGCACAAAATGCCACAAGTACTTTAAAAAACTATTATTCACTTTCCACGTAGCCGACGGCAAATCCAAGGATCCTGCTGAAGAGTTGTTCTGAGCACACACCGGATCAGCAACTAAACCCACTATGTAGCAGTTTACCTCTGAAACCTTGCATCTGGTTTAATTGGTTGTGAAATTCTCACCTTCCACGTACATGTAGCTGCTTGTAACTGAGTAGCCCAATTAAAAGGCTTTGGACAAAGTTCAAATCAAAAGCAAAGTTGGTATGTCACTACGTATTTTAACAGTCTTCTGCAGAGTTAGGAGGATTTTTTGCCTAACACCTGTTGAATTGAGGTGATATGGCACTCCAAAGTGCGTACTGCAGTGATTGTAAAAGCTGTTGTAAATGACCTGTGCACAGCAAACAATCCAAACAGCCCGGCGTACCTGCGCACCAAGTACAAGAAGCAGCTGGAGAGCTTTGAAGAATCTTGTGACCTTATCAAGTACCTCGGCAACACAATGACCAAGCGATACCAGGAGCCGCAGGATCGACCATTCGACTTCGACTTCAAACTGGATAAATTCGTCCAGCTGCGAGGCAACCCGCCACTGGCTTCCATAACACAGATCGCCTGACACTCCGCATGGTTTCCATCCAATGCAATGCAGGAAAACACACCACTGCCTCCATACTTGCATCACTTGCGTTTGTCATGAACTTGCTTGAATATTTCTTTGCGTCGCGTGCTTAAAAATTTTGCACAAAGGCCTCGCGTTGCTTGCTTTGCATTGGAAGGAAACCAGGCTATAGACGTTATACTCAGATATATCAAGTTCATCTGCAGATCGTTTGTGCCAAGAGTTTAATTATATATCTGCGTTATATCTTCGTTTGTTCCCAGTGACAGTTCATTTTAAGCATTGTTTATTTTGCTTAGTTTCTGTGCAGTTTTTATTTAGGCCTTTAAAAAAATTTCTGTGCTTCCGGTTGCCGTCTGTCCATAGAAACAACTGGGCTCCTAGAAAATACTGGACCCTCAAGTATTAGTGGTTTTTAGTTTGCTTTCAGTTTCACTCGAAAAATACTGTTTGCATCTAGTCCATGATGCTGCAGTATCTGCTTTAGTTCATTGGTACTATTCCATGTGTCAGTTTGTTGTTGGTAGTTGTTGTGTTATATTACATGAAATTTTAAGAATTTTTCCACTTCATCCCTATTTCACTGGCTGCTGGAAGCAGATTTTTTTTAGACCTCTGTGCCTTACATAATAATTTTATCAGCCTTTTAATATGTAAGGCCTAATGAAAATGTTGTAGCTATTGGTGTTTTTATGTTGATTAAAGTAATTTATGTCTGACATCGTCTAATAAGCCTACATATGGTACTAGCTGTATTGCAAAATTAGTTAAAAACACAGATATATAAAAATATAATTGCCTAAAATTCGCAATATTCAGCTCACAAAGCAGCGTATGCATTACTGGAGTTACAACGTGAAATAAAAAGCACAAAGTGCTGTTACTAATTGGTTTGTTACAATGCCTGCTGTTAGTGCCAATGGAAATCAAGGCACTGTAACAAAATTGCAGATACTACATTTAAAAACTATTCTCGATTCCTTCTAATGGCAACTTTGCAGCGAAACCCCGGGATGGATGTTCGTCATTTTAATTTTAAATCTCACACTTTAATACCTAATTCCATCAATATCTCCATCTTTATGCATCACCCGAGCAAGCCAGAAATATCTTTACACTCACATGCATCCATGCATTTGGTCTAGTCTACCACTATCATATCACCTAGCTGACCTGTCTGTTCCACAGCCCGCTGTCCTCTAATAGACAGCATTATGAGATTGATGACTGTCTGGAGGATAACAGGGAAGATTATTAGAACTGCCATTAGTCTTACATATGCACAATTATAATGGCAAATTCGTACAATGTTAGGTTTAGGTTGTTTCTGTGTTTTATGTTTCATATTGGGGTTTTCTGTAAAGGTTAAACTTACTGTTGCATTGTTATTTGTCTGTATGTGCATTTTGCCTGGAAAGGCCAACCCGAAATGACCTATACTGTGTCGGGTGGGACGTTAAACCCTACACACTAACTCACTGTCTGTTTCATATTGAAAACCGACATTGGTATTTCATGTAAAGAAATTAATCAGGGAAAACAATTCATTTTGTCCTAAAAAGTCAGGGAAAATGAATTCTGCAGAGTAGTTGGTAGGAACCATGAAATTCATACAATTACCACCTTCATTTGTACTAACTTATTGATGTTCTGATAACAGTGCTGCCTTCCTCAGATTGGTTCCTGTTTGCCACTAGGTGTCACTACAGCTACCAACTTCCTCACTTCTATAACAAATTGTTTGCCATGCTGTCATCTAGGGACAAACAGAAACTGTTCTGCAGAAGGCCACAAAGGCTGCCAAAGCATCAGAATATCAGCAAATAAAGGTTGAAATTTGATGAATTCTCAAAGTTTATCAGTATAGCATTTCAAAACATTTCTCTTAATAGCAAACAATAGCAGAGAGCAATAAAAACGTGGGTTTGTACGCCCCTCAACATCATCATATTTTCAAATAAAGTCACAACGGTGACACTTTCTTCAACTGGCATGTTTTAATAATCGAGTAACAGTAATTAAAATCAGCAGATTTTGGTAATTTCACAAGCATTACAGTACTACATACTTTATACTAATGCAGCAATTTCCAGCAAACGAGCGCAAGTTCTGCAAATCAACAAACTGTGATTTACGCTCTCCAAAAGTATACACAAAAGATAACACTTTGTCAAATGTCAGAAAAACTTAAATACCAAAGGTAATATAACTACAAGTCGCAATGAAAAGGCACTATGTAAATACTGGCAAAACACCTAACTAAAATGCAACTGCTGATATTTAAAGAGCAACACTGAACGCACAAACTAAGATCCTCTTGGACAACGTATGTACAGTAGTGACGGCCACGATATCGGCCTTTTCTGCAAAAAATGCCGCAAACATCCGACCTATATGTTATGGTATTTCACAGACGACTGCTAAATCCTTAGTGCAGTGTTACTCCATTTTTAATTCGATGCCTTACTTCTAAAACCAATCAACTTCGCAATGTAAAAGCTGGCTGAGGCAATTTTTTTAGTACTAAGACTGGCACTATTCATGTTTTTTTTCTGTTGCAATACTGAATGGCCAGTCTATTAAAATCAAACGCCATAAAATCATCGTGTAGCACACGAGTAACAATGTAACTTCGTACACAGAGATCGTGATTAATTCGGTCGGCTGGTGTTAGCTCGCAATGGAACGAATGCTCTGGCAGACTCGGGAAACAGAATCTTGTACACGCCAGGGCGGACCTCCTGTACTGATGTCAGCTGACCTACAGCATTGACAAATCATTACGTCAATGACATAACAACAGAAAAACTACACAGTGTCTCAAAAAATTAGTCCAAATTGTTTTTGTCATAACTTTGTCAATTTTTCACTAATCTTGGTAATTTTTGGCATGACGATGGCCAAGACGATGGAATTATGACACCCTTTTCTACCTCAAATCTATGTTTCACATGGTAGTGCACTGCCATCAATTAGGTTAAGTGGAAAATGAGTGCATCTTGCATAATTCTATCGTCTTAGCCATCGTTGTGCCAAAAAAATCGAAGTTGACAAAGTTATCAAATTTGACAAAGTTATTACAAAAACAATTTTGACTGTTTGTTGAGACATCACAGGCTGAACGGTAGTTCAAGCCATGCGTTAACGGCGACTTCTCTTTCCTATGAAAAGACCAAAAATTCGACCCCCCACAGAATCAAAACCCCTGATCTGACCTAGATAAAATTTGGTACAGTTGATTATGTCGGCTAGTCGATCCCTCAAGCAAAATTTCATGTAAATCTGCACAAGGGGGCTTCTCGGCAAATAGGTGAAATATACGCAAAAATTTTTCTAGCTGTATATATACCTTTTTCAACTCACCTACAGATCAGACCCTTCAGCAGACGTGCGATGGCTCAAATGACAAAGTCTCGCGCAAGAACGTGCCTTTTGGGGATTAAAAAATTTGAATTTAATATTTAACGTATTTATTCAAAAAATTCCAAAAAATTACAATGGAGCCTGAGGGGAAAATTAAACAATTATTAAAACGGTCATAACTTTGGCTCTGTACAAGACAGAGTCGTAATTTTTGGTTCTAGGGTATGGTTTTCGGGGATGGCCAATCAAATGGTGTCATTTAATTTTACCCTGGACCCTCCCTGGTTGCCATGGCAACGAAATTTGGGACAAAATGGGCTATAACTTGGCTTGTGTAAGAGATATCTGTGAGACTTTTGCGTCTATAGGGGGGTTTTCGGAGATGGGCCATTGAATGCTGCCAATCGTATTTTCCCACGACCGATCCCCATTGGCATGGCAACGAAATTTAAGACAAAATGGGCTATAACTCGACATATGTACGAGATATCTCTGAGATTCTTGCATCTAACAAGGAGTTTGAGGGTGAAGCAAATAAATAATTTAAGTAAGTCTACCATGGTTGACTTTCGTTGCCTTGGCAACGAAATTTGTAGAATTTTTGCAAAAAAATTGGCTAGAACTCGGTTATCTACGAGATGAGCTCAGACTTTAGTTTGACTCAACTTTATAGACGTTTGCGGTCAAACATTTTATGCAACGGTCCAATAACTGCAATAATACGATTAGTTAAATTAGCCTTACTGAAGTGTTTTCTGGGCCTATATTAAGCGGGTGATGCATGCAATATTAGTTTGTATATTCATATGGCTATTTTGTGGATATAGAAGGAACTGTGTTCAGTATTGTCAGCAATGCAGGCCAGCGGTGACGTCATGCCTGACGCGTGTCGTCTGCTTTGTTCAGTCATGCCATTAGGTAGTAAGTAACAGTTATAAGCGGCTTGGCTGCTGTAAGAAATATCTGAAGTGCGATATCTTTGTAACTGATCACCAGTAGGAAAACAGTATTTTAGTAATAAAACAGCAAATATAAATGTACAAAACATCAGTTTATACAAGTGTACAAGCGTTAACAGCAACATTTAAGGACTTGCACATCGAAAACAGCAAAAATTACAAAAGGTGATATTATTCAGGAACACATTGACACACAGTCAGTGTGATGCGGGTAATATCACCTTTTGTAATTTTTGCTGTTTTAGATGTGCAAGTCCTTAAATGTTGCCGTTAACAAGTGTATTAACTGATGTTTTGTACATTTAAGGCATATAACAATGCAAGTCTTCAACAACAATATTGAATAGCACCATTATCACCATTATGCAGCTATCTTACCAGTGTTTTCACTGCACAGAGAATGCTGTTGATATCAGACAAAAGTAGGCTTATACGTTACACTATCAGTAAACCCCACCGATCGGATAATGCTCTATAGTTTGCATTACATGTCTGGCCTGTCCATCCCACCCATGGTGTGCCAACTTTCAACTCAGAAGGTCAAAGGTCATACCACTGATCTGATATTTTTACGCGCGAAAGCAGGTACTGCTATAGCACATCTTAGCTATCGCAATTCTGTCTGTCCGTCCGTCTGTCTGTCACACGGGTGGATCAGGCAAAAACGGTGCGAGGTAGGATCACCAAATCTTCACCATCGGCTGCATAAAAGACTCTAGTTTCAGGAACTGTACAGCTTTTTCATAAATTCGAAGGGGGTCTCCCCGAACGAGGGCGCTAAATGAGAGGGGGGTGGACAAAATTTGCGATTTTCGGCCAATAACTCGCTGTATCTCAGTAACGGTGCGAGATAAGGCCTAGGTTACTATTAATCACCAATAGGAAATCGTATACTGGCTGTCGATTGGCGCCAAATTCAATGACCTTGAACGCCAAAATAGGGGGTTTTACAGATGTTTTTTTGCAATATCGGGCTGCGCAAGTCTTTATCATTCACAAGAAGGCGCCACCGTCGCCAACGCCACACGCGCCTATGGCCAATGTGTATTATGGTCCCGATGGGCCGAGTCCAAGTGATATGCGATTTTTGAAACTATAACTACTGAACTGTAAATGCTATAGGCTTTCGCGCGTCTCATGATCTTTGCTCAAATTTCTTGTTACTCGTTATTTTCAGCATAATCATGATCCCCAACTAACTAAGCTCAACAGCAGACTGAATAAATAACGTCAATTGTCTGGTTAAAGCAAAATTGAAATTAGTAGCCAGCACAGGAGCTGACTCGTGGATAACGGAGCAGAGGAAGACAGAAAACTAAAAGGCGCTCGTGGGAGTGCCAAGTAAAATCATTTAAACTTTAATACTACAACTACGACTACTACAAGGTGGTCCAAAAAACCGGACCTGTTTCAGCGTTGATAACTTTGCGACGATTAGCGGTAGAAAGGCGTGTGATAGGTCAAAAGTTTCAGGATGCTTTAGAGAAAAAGCGCCTGACAAGCATAGTGGATCATTTAAATATTTTTTTGCCTAATTTGCATGAATCATTACCCCCGGAAATTCAGCCGGATTCGACTGTAATGCATGGATTTAGCATGAATATTTGAGCTTTTGTAACTTAGCGACATTTATTGGTAAAAAGACACTTGATATGTCAAAAGTTTTGCAATCGTATATACAATCAAAGTAAAGCTTGCATGTCTGTCCATTTAAATATTCTTTGCCTGATTTACATAAATCTGCGCCACCCCTAAAATCATGCTAAATTGACAGTAACGCATGGATATAAGTAGATTTTTTCATCAGCATAGAGTGAAATAACAACAATCATTAACACACATGTTTAGTTTAGATGAAATTCAACACTGGCAGTTAGACTCCTTTTGCATTCATAACCATCTGACCCCTTACCCGAGGGATTCAGAGTCTGAAGGAAAGAGAGACAGGAGCTGGCAAAGCTGCTGGAAAAGAAATAACCTGGGATAAAGTGCCAAAAAAGGGTAAAAAAAAATCTGGTGGGAGCCAAAATATCATTCAGCATACTGCGGCAGCAACAACAGAATTATACACCAAACCACTGCAATAATCACCAAAAGACCAATTTGCACAGATGTATCTGGGGAGCCAACCCTGGGTTAAGAAAGCATAGAAACTAAAGGGTGTTTAAACAAAAAAAGAAGAAAATGTGACAGGCAGTTCGTACCATCATACATCCAGCCGTGCAGAAGCTTATACGCCTGGCTTGCTGCAGACTCGCTCACAAACTTAACATAGACACTGTCCTGTGAACAAACACCATGCACAATTTGCACAAACACAGCTACAGCGTGACTTCTTATAAAGGTAAAGGTATCCCACACTCAATAACGAGCGTAGTGGTCGGAGCCGATCCCGGGCTCTAGGCAGTCAGCCCACAGGTGAGAGTCATAAACGTGGTGGTAGGCTGTCATTACTTTCCAGCAGGCCCACGGTTACCTTCCGAGCCAGAGTGTTACCACTTATCACCCTATGACTGGTACCAAATTATATGCTTGGTGACAGAGGCACGTGTGTGAACAACTTGCCCAAAGTCGTTATCTGACAGTGCCCCAAGTCGGAGTCAAACCGGGAACCTTTCGGTCAGCAGTTCGGCCCGTTACCATTACACCACCAAGCGACACTGCCAATGCATAACTCACATAATAACAGCAATAATAATAATAACAAAACATCTGCAGAATGCCCTAGTGCTGTAGCTTCAGAGGCACATAACTTGTCACTGTGCATTATACTGATCAAGAACAATATTTCCAGCGATGTACATTACTATTAGATAATTTGTTACAAAAAAAGCAGCAACATTACAAGGCCGTCACATATCGACACAGAACAACTAGTAAAGAATACAGGAGATTGCAAAAATTACCACCATTGGAACGATTCAGCTAACAAAATAGTGGAAGCAGATTTCAGTGGTATGGACATTTCAAACGTAAAGCTGATCTGGACTGCATGAAGTAAAGCATATTGATGCAGACAGAGGGAACTAGACAGAAGGCACGTCCAAAGCAGACTTAATGAAATAGTATCAAATGACATAGAGAGAGTTTTGGAAAATTCCATGACAATGCTCAAGATGGTGACCTATGAGACAAAAAATCAAAAGCTGGCTAAACCAAGTTTCCAAAAAATGGCTATTAAAACGCCACAAACGAAATGCTAAAATGTGTCTCAAATACCAGACCCATAACATTTTCAAACAGCTCCAGAAATCCTGAGTTCATCATCAACAAATTTTGGCACAAGCAAACAGTGCTATTAAGTGCTGATTCAATGACGATTCTTCATACCAAAATCTACTGATACTGAGCCAAAATTGTTGTAGTTATTGGAAAACGTAACAGCAGTCCGGTTTCTTGAGACACCATGATTGTGACGACACGCAGCAACAGAATTTACCGGAGCATCGGGAGTGGTGCCGATGTGCAATATGCCAGCATGAGCTCCGCAACGTTCCAGCACCGCATCCGACAACTTCTCTTCATCGTATGACCTACGCAACATAAGAAGCCCAGCTGTTGCTAGAGAAGGCCAACCATACACCTGAAGGCCAGCAAATGTGAATGAGGGGACAGCTCAGTACCCCTGTTTGGAGGGATGAGGAAGGTCAGCAACGATCAAATGATTAACCAACTAGCTGAAGAAAGTTACAACAAAACCAATTAGGTCAGTAGTACTGGCTGCCAGAAAGATCAACAGAATGACTGTGCATTGTAGCACGCTTGTGCAAAATATACTATTAATGATAGCCTATAATTAAGTATACTACTACAACGCAGTCGTAGCCTGCAGGTATCTCCGCCAAGGCAAAGCTATTCGCCAGGTGGCGTCACTATATTCGCTTTGCCAGCAGTTCCCTTATGCCCCCTTTAACGCAATGGTAACGAAGATACATCCATAACTTTTTGAGTTATCTTTCTGACACACAGACAAACAGACAGACAGACAAACAAAAACCGGCAATAACATAACCTCCTTGGCGGAGGTAAAAATGCATATATTCTATCAAGAACAACTTCAGGAAAACTTTTTCTCCGTCATAAGTTCTTCAATGTGAATCCTAACGTGACACAACTGTATATCTGCCAAGCTATCAACTCACAACAAATACCACTATTATATCTAAATGTGCTTGACTGAATTTTACTAACAGAACTTTTGTCAAATGTCATTCAAATAAATGTGTCAGAAGACTAAATGATGTCAAGACATGTACTTACTCCGACGGATCGAGCATGTTGCGGATTCTGAGGCAAGGTGAAGTGCACTTGACCATCGTCAGTGCAGCCCCGGTCCTCTGAGCGTGATATGCTGTAACAAACGAAAATTCCATCTACTAATTTACTAACTTATTTATGTCCATCTACCAAAATTCTTGATCAGTGGTGTCTGAGAATGCTGCTAGGAATTAATTGGCAACAGCATGTGCGCAACGACGAAGTCAGAAGGTTAACCAAGCAACCCCATCTCTCAGCCATAGTCCAGTCAAGGCGCCTGTCCCTGTTCGGACACATTGCATGAATGCCTG
>Ga0209367_1010879_pt1 | contig 12136 bp, 7 predicted proteins | sample WorMetLIZISLAND2_FD_187412 | JGI IMG/M metagenome (GOLD analysis project Ga0209367, IMG submission 187412) | Marine gutless worms symbiont microbial communities from Max Planck institute for Marine Microbiology, Germany - Olavius geniculatus... ... | reverse complement strand
TCGATCTTAAACTGTCTGCTGGCCCTCAACCACACACCAAGATAGCGGCATGAGGCCACCCAAAGAATATCATCACCCTTTATGCTTTTTAACGAGCAACAAGGAGACTGATACCTCGAACCAAACCGGATACACACGGACTTCTTGGTATTCAACGACATGTCTAATCACTGAACTGTCAGGTTGGTCTCTATACATATACATGTCGACGATTAACGCCACTCTGTTGCCTTGAGGAATGAGTCTGCTAAATGATCTAAATTAACTTCTTCAGTTGCGCCGACCGATAATCATTCTGAACAATTAGAGCAGTTTAGGCTTACCGGTCTTGGGTCAAAGAACACTGGCGTCAAGCAAAAAACTCAGCGTTGAGCAGTCTACTCATCTTTTGTTTTGCCGCCATAGCAGAGTAGAATCTTCGGCCGCTGTCGTGCATCAGAAAACGCTCAGGTGTGGCGTCGACAGTCTGGCGATTTGCTTTTGTTTTAACTCGCCACTAGTTATCGGCCACCTAACAACTTGACTCGTAAAGTATGCTGATTATTATCTAAAATATGGTTTGCCATTGGTCCTATAAGGAGAGGGGGTTTTGTACTAGGGGGTTCTGTCTTAGGGGGTTATGTCCGGGGGGTTTGCTCTTACTTTCCGGTATTGACGGTGAATAAACGATCATGCAGCAATCTCAGTAACATATCGAATTAACTGTATGGCCATGCAGATTTATCGCATGTTGCATTTCGTGCGAGATGAGCAGGTGCGAAACAACTATAGCTTAGTGATTTTAGTACGACAAAATGCGTGTACTAAACAGCGCTGTATAGCAGTTGTACGACTTTAATCATTAAAGAAATAAATCAAATTACAACACATGTTCAAGAAAATGTAAGGCAGCGGAAGATCGCAATACGTATCTTGCCTGTCTGTCTGTCTGTCTGTCCCAGGTCTGTTCCTTACGGACGGCCGCTTAATATTTCTGCCCAGGCCGACATTGTTTACTTTTGTATAATGTTGTGCTTTTTTTCTTTGCCTGTTTGTGTTACTCTATTTCCGGACAAATTTGTAATAACTATACGTGTTATATTTTTTAAGTAAAGTAATATTTCGTTTATTTTTTACAATATTATTTCGTAAATAATAATGATGGCATTGATTAATGAAAGTGAAACGTTTACAAATATCACAACAGAAGTTGCTAGCTACTTGCAGCATAATAAAGGTATTCACTGCACATATGTACGTTACGGCGCTACGCACACGTTCGCACTTTCGTTTCTATACGATGGTGCCGACGTGCGAGCAGCAAAGGTGCGATGAAGAACTGCGTGGTTTTGCCGACCGGCAAATTGAAAAATTGGTCGACTCGCTACCAATTGCGGTTATTAACGCGGCGGCCGGGAGTCGCAAAGTCGCCGAGCGGTAAACACACGCAACAATGTGACTGCGACGACGGCGTGAGATCAAAGGTGCCGTCGCCGGCCGCTGATTGGTCGACTGGCAGCGCGGCGCCGCCTGCGTGGTGATACCTGGCGCCCGATAGCGACGCCGATTGGCTAACGACGGCGACGACGTTGACAACAAGACCAGAAGAGCGACACGTCCACTGCTCGCCGCTGCATTCGTCGCAAGGTGTGCTTTCGTGGCGATTAAAAAGCACCCGCGACGCTCATCTGCAAGACACGTTGCGGTCGACAGATTTGACGCGCTGACACAACACTACATCTTGGAGACGCGCACCTGTTCACAGCCGGCAGCGACAACGCATCGCAACCAACACTTCGTGACCGTAGCGCCAACACCGCTTGACGACGAACGAACGACGCCAGCGACAAATTCCACAGATAACGAGCGAAAACAGCTCCTCGCACCGCAGGTGAGAGTCGAGTCGACCTATCGGAAGTGGAAAGATACAGCAACAGGAGCTAGAATGTTGTCGTTTCTGACACAGTCGACACCGACGGCGCCGACCGCAGGCGCCGCTGCGGCATCGGCCATGTTCGACGACGATTTCTTCGCACAACGCACTCGAGCCGCGTTCCCGACGCTCAGTCACCATGGCGCCGCGCCGCCGCATTTTCCCTTCGGCGGATTTCCTGTACATCACGACCCCTTCGGAAGTGAGTTTTACTGTGTTCATTTTCGGTCGCTGTTTAACGTTAGCTTATATTAACAATGTTTAACTTTTGCCGTCTTTTTAATGTAAATGGTCATGTGGAGAACGTTACAGGAAATAAGACAAGCATATACATATCTATCACATTTCGTTACTAAGTCACGGCAGCAGTTTTCGTTTTTGTCGCTTTTCTTATTACGTCGCTGTTACTATCGCCGCATTTTTGTCTGCTATGTTCGTCACACGCATGGACCATACGTACGGTTCAACATACAAACATATTATTCTAATTTTGATGTACAGTGATCACTCAGATTAATTGTGTCCAAAAGTCATTGTCGCGATTTTACAGTACCGCCCAAAGACAATGTTAAAATGGGGGTAACCCACCCCTCAATGTTAAACTATTAAGGCAGGTGACGGCAATACAGCTGCCCGATTTTTAAGCGCGTCTTAGCCATCTTCGAGGGGTAACAGGAACTTTCGTTCCCACGTACTTTCGCTCCCCCGAGCGAAAATGAGGTGGAACTTTCACTCCTCACTCAGAGTTAACATTATAGGCCTACACACTTAATAGAAGCAGATGAAATCAAAGGACGCCAGCATGCGGTGTAAATGTTCAACGTCCAAAACAAAAAAGCTCAGCTGTCGCTAGGAAACGTGCTAGAGCTAGCCTATAAAGGTTTTCCGAAAGATGGGTTTAAGGTTTAGGGAAGAAACTAGAATTTAAAACAATGGTAAAAACTTGACGAAAAATAGGCTATAATTTAAGAAAGAATTTATAAACATATATAATTTGATAAAGAATTTGATGAACTTAATAAATTTAAGATAAATTAATTAATAATTAATGCTAGATCCTGCCATCTTTTACCACAATGAAGCTGTACAAAGATACGAACCAGCTATAACGCCTTAATACCATTAGTTTGACAATTAAATAATCATAATTTGTGTTGGAAAGCAAAACCACGTTACGTTGACTGCGGTATTGTGTCAAAGAGGGCGTCAACAAAGGATACGCCCTCTAAAAAGACGTTATTTTACCGCTGTTGACTTTTATAGTGTGAAAACGGTTGCAGGTAGGTAATACAGACTTGCTGCATATCATAACAGGCACTGGTGATAGAATTTTTAGCTTTACCAACATGGATGACCTTGAACGATCTTAAACCCCCAAAAGAGAAGTTTTGTTGAATTTCCGCAATTTTTGGCTGCAGTGCACATTACAACAGTGAATTGTGACGTAATGGCTGCAGACAGACCAGACAATTTGCACACGTAATTTTCAGCATTGAACGTAGATTTTAGCTGTCCAAGTCCCGACCCCTTAGGTTCAAGCAAGACTGCGCAAGTTTGCGTCAAAGACGGCTCCTCCCTAAACAATGGTTATTTTACCACTATTGGCTGGTGTGGCGTGGAAACGGTTGCAGATGAGCACAGACGTGTTGCATATCATAACAAGCTCTGGTGACGGGCTTTTTAGATTTGTCATTATCAATGACTTTGAATGATTTTGAATTCCCAAAATAGGTGTTTTTCTGCAATTTGTGGCTGCGGCGCATGCAGATTTTAAAAGTGAATTGCGACAAAATGGATGGAGATAGACCAAAACAACAAACAACTTGCGAACAAGAACTGCTAGGGTGTCGCGCGTCTCATGAGCTTTGCTCAAATTACTTGTCTAACTCGAAACTAATAACGTAAAAATCATGCATGGATGTCATGAAACGAAAGAACGCCCCTGATGACGTCGTTTTATGCGACTGTTTGAAAAAACATTATTCTTCTGCTAATTTGTTTTCGCTCGTATTTTTCTGCGTGGTTGGCCGTGAATGTTGGTCATTCAAGGTGGTTGGTGGCACCAAACTTCGAAAGGGCGATTAGCCATTGTACGATGCGTGTTGTCTCTGCGACCGTTAAACTTCTTGCACTGCAGTATGCGCTACGTTAAGATTGGGGTTGCATACTTTGGCTTAGTGGCGGTTTTAGGCCCGGACCCGGGAGGCACAGGCCTCCCCAGTTTCCCAGTTTTGCTCCATCCTACCTTCAAATTTCGTGGCCACCCTTGAATTTTTGCAAAGCTAACACAAATATCTCATTTTTTGCGTTTCCAAATTGTTCCAAATTGTTCCAAATTGTTTCCAAGTTGACAAATTTGCGTCTTCTGTTGAACGTCCAAAGACCAAAAGTGCTTCGGCTGCAGGGCACCCCCTAACTCCTTGACCAGGGGATCTGCTCATGGACCCCGCTGGGGGCTGTGCCCCAGACCCCCGTTATAGGCTCGCGCTACCGCGCTCGCCCTGGGGCCGTGCCCCCAGGTGTTGCGGGCTAAAACCGCTACTCTTTTGGCTGCATAATTAGTTAAATAATATTGTACAAAACGCAACGCACATTTTCATAGAAGGCATATTACTACAGCTGCCACTAAACTTATGCTCCTGTATACGATTGTGTAATTTGACACGAGTTATGACCCGTTGCAAAAATTAGTTCAGGGTGACGAAGTTTGCCCTTTCTATGATTAAATATCGTTTGTGTGAGAACGTTTTTGCACAAACTCTGGCCTGGCAATGCTGTCATTTTTGCGTTTAAACTCTTTAATTTATCCTGATAAGTATTCTTTTGCCGTTCTAGCTAGTGAATAAAGTTGTTCGTAGTCACGGTAATTTGTACAGTGAATGTAAGCGGTCAGTCACGGGGTCATTCTGTTAACTGTGTACAGGCCAGAGCAGCCCGTTCAGCAGCGGCTATCACTCGGGCGGAGCGATGACTCCAGGCATGACTGGCCACGTGCTGACGTCCACTCCGGGCGGGTCTACGGCGACGCCGCGAGTCGACCAACGCCCGGACAAGAACATCAAAGTGACGCTCGACAACCGCGACCTCTGGCGAAAGTTCCACGCACTCGGCACCGAGATGATCATCACCAAGTCCGGCAGGTTTGCCGCATCTTCTTGAATTCGTGACTCACCGTACAGTCGTCGTCAAAAACGTTATTCAGACATAACAAAAATAATCGTGTTTTTATTAATTTAAACAAAAACAAGCAACCCAGCTGTCGCTAGGGTGGGCCGACCGTACCGCCTTTATCCGAAGGCCAGAGTTCGACTTCCGGTCGCGAACAGAAAGCGATTTCCCAGATTGACTGCAGTTCCATAAACGCTATGGTGACGCTGCTATATTAAACGCTACAGTCAACGATAGGATAAAGCACAGTTATTGCAGAAACAATGCATTTAAAATTGCGGCCAAACCGCTGCATGATAACTAATGACAGCCTATAGGAACTCGTCGTCGCCTTATTTAACGGTATCTCGCCGACCCTCTACGACGTACGGTTTAGCCACAATACATGCGTTACAAACAGACAGACATATTGTAACCAAGACTCGACTTAACGGTCGGCCAAAAAAACTATGGCTTTTTCTTTTATACATGACTTTTATACTAGGCAAAGATAGCGTATTTTTACAGCAGCGATATAAACGTTAGTTTGTTGCAATGATTCGAGCCATTTAAAATCATTGGCTGATACTAAATTAGTTTTTTAATTATGGCTCCTGAACTAAACATACCCAGCGGGTTTGCGTATGAACGTATATTTTTAACATAAGTAGAAATGTCTGAATCACATAGAAATTTGAATTTCTCTGGACGCATTTTATCAAACTTTTATTTGATTCCGTTGTTTTAATCACGATTGACGTCTAAGCTGTAAGTAGGTAAGCTTACCTGCGCTGGAGACTAATATTACTTATACGAGAGCGCTGAATGTCTGCATGGGGTTCAAGTTCTGTAATAAATCTATTACTTTCGTGACTGAAGACCGCTGCATGTGACGCCGTTACGTTAGACCGAGCGACAGATTCCGTTTCGCGGGTCGAACAAACGATATTGTCGATGTCAGTCTGTCGTTTTGTGATTGACTGACATCCGTCCGTTGCCGCTGGTTATGCGGCGACGACGTCGAACGTTTCTGCTCAATAAACGCTACACATTTTGCCGTTGCGCAACAGCAGCGCCAAGCTGTCGGACATATAGCCGCTGACAGACGGGCAGACGATCTCATGCAGATTTCGACTACCGAGTCGCACTCGCTGCCTTGAGGCGGCACCCGGCAGCTGACAAGCGAGATACAGACCTACTGCAGTGTACCTATATTGATTTTACAACGCCATGATCACGTGACGAGTGACGTCATTTAATGCGCGTCCTCCTGCAATTAATAAACTGTCCGCCGAGAAATTCTGTGTCAAATACATCTGTTTGAAATTTATGTAAAACCTTCTCAGAAAAGTGAGAGAACGTTTTCACATTTCGCATTTGTTTCAACGGTATTTTTGATCGTGCATATTTAGGTTAGACTTCTGATCGCAAGGTCGTTGGTTTAACTTGGTTCGACTCCCGGTCGGGTCGCTATCAGCTGGTTACTACTGGGATGGGTGACTGTCTACGAACAAGCAAACCATGTCAGTATGTAACCAACGCAAACGTCAACTCAGCCTATTATCCCTCTGGGTTAGGTAAATCGAACACCGGCATGCCTGGCTGAGGTTGAGGTAAGACGCGTTCATCTGTGTCGGTCAGGTGGCAGGCAACATTGTGTAATCCTACATGGCAGGTGACGCTCCATAGCTCTGAAATGGGTGTCTTGTGAAGAGCTGTACCATTTAAACAAAACGTCGATCGGGTGGCAGGTAACACTGTCTGATCTCATATGGCAGATGACGCTTTCAGGTGAGTTTCCCGCGTTTGACGTGTAGGCGGATGTTTCCGTCGTTCAAAGTGTCGGTGGAAGGACTAGACCCTCGCGCCAAGTACATCTTACTCATGGACGTCGTGCCGCTGGACGACTGCCGTTACAAGTACCACAACTCGGAGTGGGTGGCTACGGGCAAAGCGGAGCCTCACATGCCCGGTCGACTGTACATCCATCCCGACTCACCGGCCAGCGGAGCGCACTGGATGAAACAGTCGCTGTCGTTCCACAAACTCAAACTCACCAACAATAACCTCGACCAGAACGGACACGTACGTAACATATATATTTATTTTTTAACGCAATGCCGTACATGTGTTAAGGTGAGGCGGGGAGTATTATGCGGTTTTGTTCGAAATTTATTTTTCAACGGTGAAAAATTGTAAATATCGGCTCACAATTTTGATAAAGTTAAAATCTATTTCGTAATGTCACGTTACGCATGCTTTTTGGAATTTAGTTTCAATTTAAATTTTTTGATTCGTGTGCTAGTATAATGAATAAAGTTAGTTAAAAAGAAATTCCAGTGCCGATGGTAAGACTGTGAGACAGTTCAGTTCAGTTGTGCAGTTCAGTTCAGTACGATGTTCTCCCACCTCTAATAGCAAATAGCTATCAATATATTATAACGTGCTGGTTCACGCTAAGGTCTGCAAAATAGTTTAGTTTTCAGCTGGCGACGGAAAGAAGATGTTGATGACAAGTTACAAGCAGACGTTAGTAATAAATTTTATGCTGTGGGACCGGACACGGAGATGCTGCGTGATGGACAGAATCCGTCACCTTGGTGTCCATGAATTAATCAGGTAGCGCAATGAGACCTTTCTAATGTCGTATACACAGTGTTTACGTGCGTGTTTGTCTGTTTGTTTGTTCGGTGCAGATCATAATGAACTCGATGCACAAATACCAGCCGCGCATCCACATCGTACAAGCGAACGACATCTTCAGCATGCGCTGGAACGCCTTCAACACTTACACGTTCGACGAGACTTCCTTCATTGCAGTCACCGCATACCAGAACGAACAAATCACCCAGCTTAAGATAGACCACAATCCGTTCGCCAAAGGCTTTCGCGACAACAGTCTCGGCAGACGGTATGCGGTAGCTACTTTCTTTTAGGGCTTTTAGGCGTCGTTATTTAAAACATTTTTACTTCTCGTTTTACTAGCACATCGAGCGCGTTCAAGGATGTTATAGTTAACGCGCTATGTGAATTACTCACTTACTTACTTACTTACTTACTTACTTATTCCTACGTGTCACGTTACATGCGCAAAGTTGTGCTATTTCGCACACTGTTTATAATTTCAATAAAAGTGTGTATGCTTCGTGGCAAGTGAAGGAACCTTAGTAGTGTAACGGTTAGAACGTTGGATTTGCAAACGCCAGGTCATTGGTTCGACTCGCGGTCGTGTCGCTGTCAGGTGGTTAGTACTTGAATTAGTAGTTGTCTGCGGAGAGCTAAACCAATTTTAGTACAATGTTAAGGTTAACCCAATATTTCATCCCTCTGGGTTAAATAAATCGAGTATCGGTCTGTCTGACTGGGGTTATAGTGGGGCGCGTTTATCTGCGTCGCGTGGCAGCTAATACTTGTGATCCCATATGGCAGGTAACGCTCCGTAGCTTTGAAATTGGTTTTCTATGAAGAACTGTACTATTTAACCATTAGTTATTTTTCTGGAAAATCTGCATTTTTTGCGAATGCACGAGTGACAGAATAATAAGAATCGATCTGCACTTGGTAAATGAAAGTGACTATATCTGCAGCTAATTTGTACATTGCAGTGATCATCGACTGCCGCTAAAAAGATCTTTACCAACAGAAATGGATGGACAAGACAGACACGCCAAAGGTATTATTACATGCCTATTCTAAAAATTTGAGAATAAATTACATGAGATTGAAATAGCAAAGAAATATAACGTAGTTTGAGATAAATTAGCATTCATTATTCTACATCGGCTGGTTTCCAATGTTACTTTGCGTGGATATTGGACAGAATAATATGTAAAAAAAATTCGTGCGTATTGATTCATAATTGAGTAAAATTGACCATTGGCATTTGCTGATGCATAATAATTAAGCAAATAAATAAGTAAATAAAAGTTTTTGAGCGCGATTGCAGACACCCGTGCTTATAACAAAAAAGTGCTTTACAAAAACGCGAAAGAGAATGCAACTGTTATAGAACATGAACGCAACAAAGCAATGACTGTACGTGGTCAGTGGCGATGACTTGTGTCCGGCGACGCGTAACGCACGAAGGCGGACCAAGTGTATGTCTGCTATTAGCAATGAATTAAACATGGCCGCCCGCGGCTAGCAAAGTGCGACGACGACGACTCGGCGCAAGTGACGGTAAATTGGCCGAGAAATGATGGTGGCAGTCACCGAGCCTTGACATTGCGTCATGACGCACGCTGCTAACTGCTGCTGCTGATGCTGCTGAATATCACCGTGAGGCAAAAAAAACATGGCGCTAAACTATTGTCCATATATTCGCCAGTTATTGAAAGATTTTCAAAATTCTTTTTACTGACAGGCTCGGCAGACAATTTGCAATTTGCTGTCTTAATTCGTTTACAGGTCACAAACAAAACAAGATAGCATACTGCTGTATCAATTTTACGTAGCTCCGATGTACACTCAGTTTTATTTACTTTTTGCTCAGTATTTTTTATATTTCAATACAAGCGTTGGCTGAAACACACAATAAAGACGTTTCGGTTGCTCTTTCATAGCGTGATAAAGATGTCTGAACGCGGTCTGTGGATGCACTGTACGTGTTTAGTGTTGATTGACGCGGACGGTCGTAAGCAGGCAAAGCGCGAACTCGTCGACGACGCGACGCAACAACTACACCCGGCCTACACTTCGACTCATCACCGCTCGTCCAAGCCGGCTCCAATCATCACAGGTCATCATCGCGTGGCGTCGTCCTACCACCACGACGTGTCCTCACGCCCCGGCGCTACTAGTGACTACTCGACCTCGGCCGCGTGCCGGCTGTTTGTCGACTCCGACGTTAAGCAGTCGAGGACCAGCTCCGACACTTGCCGACAGGGTCAGGGTCAGTTGACGTCGTCTGGTGGTGACATCATTGCCGACGAGATGTCCGGTGTCGTGTCGCCGCAGTGTCAGTACATCGGCCACGCTTCGGCACTCCAGCCGCCGCCACTGCCGCCGCCCTCATACACCGATCAGCTGTACTACGCCGCGCGAGCTGGACCCGCCGGAAGTGCAATGGCGACCGGAAGTGGTACGGCGCCGGCGGGACTGTACAATCCGTACGACCCGGTGGTGGCGGCCGGGCTACACCGACTGCAGCAGGCCGGACACATGATGGGTTCCCCGTGTGCTTTGTCCGCCACGGCCTCGCCGCTGTCCGGCGGCTACACGGGCAGCGCTGCGGGGGGTTACTACGCCGGACTGATGGCGGCAGGGAGCGCTCGTGCTGCCGGTGGGTCGCCGTACGTCGGCAATGCTGGTTCCGCGCAATACCACTGCGCCGGAGTGCCGTACGCGGCCAGCACGCACCATCAGATGTCGTCGCTGATGAATCTGGCTGGCTCAGCAGCCGCAGCAGCTTGCATCACTCCGCCGTCGCCGCAACCGGCGCCAAGGATGCAGCCTTTCGTTTCTAACAGCTCGCTCTAACTAATTGATTGACTGGATGCGCGTCCGAATCGTCGTCAGTGGCAGATTGAAGGGGAGAGGCCGCTGCCTCCCCCGTTACTGGATGCATTCGAAAACAAGTGAAAATTTTGCACAAAAATGCATTATTTTTCCATGAAATTTTTACAATCTTTTTGGGTAGAGGCCACAATCCCTTCCTGAGACCTCACTTCTACCCTTTCGTTCCCTTTCTTTCAAACTTCTGGATCCGCCGCTGACCGCCGTCAACCGAGTATTTATTGAACAGACTAGCGATACGAAAGTCAATTTTACGCCGCACACGCTACCGCGGACTCTTGCAGTGAAAATTATCTTATAACTTGTATATCTGTTTATATCGCGGACTGACGCTGTGGTTTATATTGTTTTGTTGTCGATGTGGTGTATTTATATTACAGTTTGTGTGTCAGCGTTCGACGATCACTTTGGACATTATTTCGGACATATTTTCACATTTTAGCATTATCTGTCCTTGTTGTTCTGAAGCTGACAACGTGTTTAGATCGATTTCATCAGTAAGTTCGTTAGAATAACACGCATTTCTTGTCGAATTTCATTGTACAGTGTTACCGTGTTAACTTTTCATTTTCGCCACGTCATCAAACGGCGAAACAGTTACTGACGACACTTTAAACGCACATTTGCATGACAGCTTCGCACCCAAGACAATGGCGCTGCAGCATAAAGTGTTTACTATATCTTGCCTCCGGGAGCTAGCTAGTCCATCAATTTGTTTCTTTCAGTGTGACTTATGCGGCCGGGCCGTTGTATTGTTCCGTCTTGCTGTTGTTTAGATGCGCCGTTCGGTGTCGCCACCTCGCTGATTAAACTGTCTCGCATACGGTTTACGAGTCCTCTGATGTCTACTCGTTTACAAGCTAATGAAAGGGAAGGGTAGTTACTGTTCGCTGTGGCAATTCTTTCAACCTAAGTTATAAAATGTCTGCAGTGCGCTTCGCTGTTATAGAGCATAAAGCACATCCAGCATAGGTATCCAGCCAACGTGTATACGCTTTGTACAGACTTAATTGTAATATCCGACGTCGCTCAATGTTTGTATGTGTGTACTGTTACTGGTTATATATATATATGGTTTATTGTGTATGGCAGCCAGTGGCTGGATTGACATAATACATTATACATACATACATACATACAAACATACATACAAAGACAACACAAATGAAAACAAATATCTGTGCAGTGAATGTCGGTGCTGCCTATCTTCATTACCTAAACGTCGTTTTGTGAAATAGTCATGCAATGAATGGGGTTTATTTTTACGCCCGTAGCTTATTGCGCAATGAGTGCTAATTCGTTTATTGCTTATTGCAGGTTTACAGCACGATGCCGAAATTGTTTTACAGATCACAATGTCTGATGGTAACAGCTGTATGAGTGATGTGGTCCCGGAAATAATTTTGTAATTTAAGCTCTGCCAAAATATACTAATAACCAGTGGCGGCGATTTCTTCTAGACAGTGGGGGGACGACATGGCTAAAAGTGGCAATTGTTGGGGGGGATGCTTGCATTTGCGTCCCCCCAACCAAAATTTTTGGGGGGACGCGTCCCCCCCGTCC
>Ga0209367_1010876_pt1 | contig 12137 bp, 6 predicted proteins | sample WorMetLIZISLAND2_FD_187412 | JGI IMG/M metagenome (GOLD analysis project Ga0209367, IMG submission 187412) | Marine gutless worms symbiont microbial communities from Max Planck institute for Marine Microbiology, Germany - Olavius geniculatus... ... | reverse complement strand
GACAAGGGCACGGGGGAGGCAGCTGCACCCCCAGCCGTTCCTCTGGCGCCGCCCATGGCCTGAACGTGTTTCTTTGATGATTGACTGATTTCCTACTTAAGCCCATGTGCCGTAGCTACTTCTGAGCTCTGCCATATGCCCACAGGAACGTTATACATTCTCGTCATTATGAGTTGACAGCTGACAGGTAGGCCTATGAGTGAATATAATCTCACGTTATGCGGCCATCCACAGCTTGTCCTATCAACTTAAGATGCGTACAGAGCGACGTCAAAGAACTGAACTGCATTACTAAACTGACATGGTTTAGTTTTTGAAGAAGTGACCAATGGTAACGCATTACAGTAGGCACCGTCTAACAGCGTCGGTGGCCTAAGTGACGAGGCTCACGTACGCGTCAACCAATGATCAGTGGGCTGGCCCTGCTTGTTCATTGTTCAGTTTGTCAAAAACTGAACCGTGTCAGTTCAGTTCAGTTACGTTGCTCTGTATGCACTTTTACACACAGCATCCAGTAATAAACGCAAACGTTCAACGCCTTTTTATTTCTGACAGGAACGTGTAAACATGCAACAACCGAATTACATTTACGTCGTTGTAATATAAACAAATAAAAACGATATTGTTTCAAAAGTTAAAACATAAACAGAGTAGGATTGACAAAATATGCAGCAAAAAATAGCAATAAATCTGGGAAAATTTCCGCCGTTGGCTTTGTGTGTGTGACTAATGTTAGTAATGTATAATAGCACAACATTACAACTAGAGTGAGTTAAAAAGAGTTGGTGACATGGCGGTGACATGACATATGTCAAATTTTGTCTAAAAGTGTGAAAAACACAAAATTTCAAAACTTTTGAGTTTTGATGTAGGCCTATCACACGCCTTCCTACCACAAAACGAAGCTAATTTATTAATGATTAAAAGCAATCCAGTTTTTTCGGGCAAACGATGTATATGGAATGCTATCTATTTAGCGGCAGAGCTTCATCCAGTATGTCTTATTCTTTTGCTGTCTGCTGCAAGAAATATAACAAGTAATTAGAGCAAAGCTCACGTGATGCACGATGGCAGCAGTCCTGCCATTTTGGCAATCAGTGTAGGCCTACAGCAATAAGATATTAATGCATCCTGAAAGATTAGGGCCTACTGAAATTTGAGGCCTGCGTATGGAAGCCTCCTTGAATTCAAGAGATCAAAACTTAGATTCTAAAAAATGTACGTTCTATGATAAAAATGTCATACGCAGGTTGTCCAAGTCCATCTCCAGCCATTTTGGTGCAATTCACTCTTAAAATGTGTTGCAGCCAGAAATCGCAAAAAAATTCACTAAAACCCCCTATTTTGGGGGTTCAAGGTCATTGACGTTGACACCAATAAAAAGCTTGTAACTATTGCTTGTTATAATAAGTAACATGTCTCTGCCTGTCTGCAACCATTTTCACGCTACACGAGATAATTGCGGTAAAATAACTACTTCTTAGGGGGTAGTCGTCTTTGACGCCCGGCGGCCCGCCTGCGCCGACCTCCTTGAACCTAGGAGGTCGGGACTTGGACTGCTAAAATCTACGTTTAATGATGAAAATTTCTTATGCAGGTTGTCTTGATCTATCTCCAGCCATTTCGTCGCAATTCAGTGTTGAACTGTGCGTTGCATCCAAAAATTGCAAAAAAACTTACTAAAACCCTTTTTGGGGGTTCAAGGTCGTTCAAGGTCATCGATGTTGATAAATCTAAAAAGCCTGTCAACAGTGCTTGTTATGATAAGCAGCATGTCTGTACCTATCTGCAACCGTTTTCACACTATACGAGCCAATAACGGCAAAATAACGTCTTTTTATGGGGTACCTCTCTTTGACGCCCTCGATCAAGTGGAACCCCTCACCCAGGGGCACGAAATTTTGTCACAATAAAGGACAGCCCACAGTGTAGATCTCGTGATCCTAGCTTGCATCGTTTTGACACATTACCGCAGTGTGACAGACGGACAGACAGACAGACGGACGAATGCCTAAACGATGGCTAAGATCCGCGAAGAATTCTGCTATCGCACATAATTAGTAGCAGCAACTGTCGCAGTAGTAGTTTTTACTAGGCATCAGTGGCGAATAGGTCACAAAGACTAATGACTATGGAAAGAATGCACATGCAGACTATCGAATTAAATAGGTTACTGATATTGAACAGAAAAACTCTATTCAAAATGTTCTGGTAAACCAATCCTCACTGTTAATGAAATATTTTATCAAGGTCAGGTTTTACAAACATTCAAACCTACCAATTTGCAAATAATTGTATAGGTATTTTACACAATGGGGAGCAAAGAACAGAAACTCATATAAGTCAACTAAATGAAAGCCCGCAGTAAAACCAAAACCGATGAAGTCGAGCCTTTTTTGCCAAAAAAATGGTTTAACCTTAAAAAAGTTGGAACCCAAAAACCAAAAAAACCCACCGGGTTGGACCTTTTTTATAAGAACCCGGATTTCTGCAACCGTGCTCAATGACCCCCTCCCCCACAAATCCCTCCTCATGTTCTGGCCTTGACTTTCGTTGGCTCCCGAGTCAAAAATATCCAGATCCGCGACTGGTGATAGTTATTCGGCAGCGGCGGAGTTGGCCAGCTCGTCGAGTATGTCTTGTTCCCTGGCCGTCTGCTGGGAAAGTTCCGTGTTCAGCTTCCAGACCATTAGACGCCCGGCGCCGTCGCCACTCGCCAGCAGACTAGGCCTCAACAAACATCAATCAACAAGATAAAGGTGAAGGTAAAGTCCGGCACTTGCTACAGCGCTTCTTACATGAGATTGTCTCATGGCCAGAAGTGCTTTACAATCTCGGAAGTGGCAGCGAACAAATAGACCCACGGTTTGCAGCTAGCAGACATACCACAGCCACAATCAGCCACACTAGGCCTTCACCCCAACGCCCGTAAGCTACTACTCATTTCCCGTCCCATGGAGGATAGGAAGCTGAGTTAACTTGAGCACACAGTAAGTTAGCAACTTGCTCAAATTTGCTTGCAAATGCGGGTGGCCACAAAGCAGGAGAAAAAAGTTTTCCAGGCTTTTCCAAAGCCACTTATCCATGTAGGTTATCGCAACAAAAAGTAATGATGATAATGGTAATGTGGGGAAGCACTGTCCTATCAGTGTCCGGGCACGACTGAAGCCGCAAACGTATTTTAGCGCGTTTTTGTACCCTGAAAACCACATCTGGTGACATTGTTTTGTTTGTTACAGTTTTTGCCGAGGTTGCACAGAATTCCCTGAGTTTTCCGGGAATTTTCTGGGAGTTTTCCCTGAACATTCAAGGTTTTCCAGGTTTCTGGCCATCCTAAATCAATCAATCAGTTAGTCAATTTGGAAAAAAATACACAGTATCAGTATCATAAGTGCTGGAACAAGATCTACATAAAACCAGGCTTACAACACTACCCCGTGCACATGACCACACGTTCTTACACATTTAGTTACTTATTTACCTGATAACTCACTAGTGAACCGCACTTTTGCAGTCCGCAATTTACCCACTGGTCCCCTGTTGCAGTCCGCAACTTTCAGTCTGCAAATTACTTGTATGTCAACCCACGACTCTGCATTTCGCATTCCACCAATGCCCTGGAGGTGTTAACAACTTAGCCAGTTCTTGCGTATGTGTATTGCAAGCTTATAGGGCTGCAAATGCACGCGTTAATAGTGTATGTTACTTCGCACACAGTCAACAGTTAATCTTAATTTTCACCAAGTACATAGCATTCATTACCTTGATAGCAAACAACTACGTACTACAACTAACACTACGGATTACACTATGACTCACTGTTTTGGGTTGAAAGCGAAGCTGTACACAGGGCATTTGCCAGTGCTGGCATCCAGTTCTAAAACAGGAGCTGAGCTGGTATGCTTCAGATCATAGAGATACAGTTTACCACTGGCCGTGGCAACCGCAATCACCAGCGGACGAGTCGGGGACCAGCTTGCTGCATAGAGATATCCAGCATTAGGCTCTAGTGTCACCAGTGGCTGAGTCTACAATAACAATAACGACTACAACAACTACAACTACAACAATAGCTTACTGCATACAGATAGTGCGAGTGAGGCTCCAATGTGACCAGTGGTTGAGTCTGCAGAACATAATACAGTAGTAATAGCAAATACAATAACTACAATGACTACAACTGCTACTACTATTAATAACAGTAACCACCGCAACAACAACAACAAACGAAGACTCAACGGCATTTAACGAGTCAATAACGACCACGTGACTTGGCAAAATGCCGAGTTGATTTATTGCAACAAGCAACAATTCGCTGACCATAAAACGTTTTTGCAGACATTATAGCAATCCCAATTATGATGCTGAACAAATATGATGTCAAATGAAATGAGCGTAAAAACATATTATTAAACGTCATTTTAAAATCAATGACGTTGCACAAAATATGAGCTGATATGCGGTGCCAGAGACAATGACAATGTCCCGCAGTCACTAACATTAGCAATCACTGGATCTGCGGTTAATCTGGGGTGCCGTAATGATTAGTCGTCACTGAACATAAACAATTTCTAGTATCTACACTGTGTCAAAATAAAAACTGGAACATAAAACATCATCAATAACTGCGTTGAACTAAACTTGACACTAGTGTAAATTACTGTCCAATTACTGTCTGTGATCTGTAGTGTTTAGACAGACCATCGATGTGTGAGACACGTCGGTTGGGTATTTTATCTGCATTCGCTGTGAGCATTGTACTGAACAGAAACCAGATTTCTAGCGCCGACGTTGGGCTGGTGTCTTGTGACTCACTGGCTCACTAAAAAGTAACAACCACAGGCTCATCAAGCAGTCAGTAACAAACAACAATAAGCTCATCAGGCTCTTACCTGCAGCAGGGAGTAGATGCGAGCCGTGCAGTCGGATGCTGCTGTGAGGAACAGATTGCGATGGTACGGGGAGTACTCGATACTGTGCACTGCGCCGTCATGGGCATCAAACGCGAAGTTGACAGGGCTCTGCAAAACCACCGAACACTGCACACCACCTGCGCCAACATTTCACATGAACAGAATATACTGAATTTCATATCAATAGTAGTAACAATATTACTGCAATGGTATGGGGAACATCCGATACTGTGCACTGCGCCATCATGGGCATCGAATGAAAAATTGACAGGACCACCACACACTACACGTCATCTGCACCAACATTTCACAGTGAGCCACGTAGAACAGGAAACCCAGCTGTTGCCAGGGAAGACCGACTGTTCACTGATGTCCCAAAACCAGCAAATGTGAATGAGGGGTCAGTTCAGTTCAGTACCCCTGTTTGAAAAAAGATCCGCATTCAGAAATGGTGGCATTAGACAGAGCACGGGCAAATGTCTGTAGTCGGATAACAATAACTATTGCGCAGTTTCAGTTTGGACATAAAGCAGCGTGCAGATTTTGGGCGTCAAGTGTCCATAGGGGGGGGGGAGGTCAGCAATGATACTGCTGATAGGGCACTGATAAGCTCGTATAGGCTGTCAATAATAACCACGCCACTAACCGAAGCAGTCTGGCTGCAATTTGCACTGCAAGTGTTTGGGGTCAGTAAGTACCTCCATTTGCAGAAAAAGTCATACAGAGCCTGAAATGGTAAAACATGATAGCAGTCGAACAATCACATTTCCTTCTCAACACAGTTTTCCAATACAATACAATACAAAACAAGAGCATAGTTTATAGTAGAACTGTCAAAGCACTTATTTTTTAATGCACTAACGCATCACATTTCTAACGCATGTGTTAACACGTTAATAAGTAAGTGAGCAAAATGTAAATTCATATAGCGCATATTGTTAAACTAACCTCTAATGCGCTTGTCACACTAGTACTGACTTAACAGGATTGTTTTAAAAAACTGTTTCAAACTGTCAATGTCACACGCTGGATCTCTAAGTTCATCTAGCAGTGAGTTCCAGACCGTCGGACCAGCGACTGGAAAAGCCCGACGGCTGTACGTGTTGAGTCGACAGCGTGGTACGATGAGCCGGTGTTGGTTGGAAGAATGCAGCCGATGTCGAGATGCAACTTCGATGGCTGGGGTGATGTGCTCGGCGAGATACCAAGGTGCTTGTCCATGCAGACAACGGTACGTCATGAGACCGAGCTTAAAGGTGACCCTCTCAGGCACATCCAGCCAGTGCAGTTTGTCATGCAGGAGCGTCGACAGACCACGATCAAACTTCTTCATGTTGCTGACTACTCGGGCGGCGGCGTTGAGCACTTGTGACAGCTTATCTGCGATCGCCTTCGGAGCTCCTGCATAGATAGCGATGCAATAATCAATCCGTGACGTCATGAAAGCATGCACGAGAGTTGCTGCCGATTCTTCGTCAAGCGACCGCCGGATGCAACAAAGTTGACGCAGCCAGTAGAAAGCAGCCGCACATCACTAATGTTGCTACATCGAGAGGGTGAGTGGAATGAAGCCCACAAAGTCGTGCCTGTGACGCAGACTGTGACAGTAGCGATAGAATAGTAACAAAACAATTTTTAATTACTTGAATATTATTCAATCGTCAAATAAACGTATTTTACTGGAATATTAGAAATCTTGCTTTGCAGAGTTAAGCAAATTTACACATGTGCATTAATGTTTTAATCTGTGTTAATTTTTTAAAACATTCATTAATTTTTTTCATGTGCATTAATTCTCTGATGCAATAATGTGCTAAATTAATGCGTTAATTCAACAGCTTCAATTTATAGCAAATAGCAAACAGACAAACAGATGAAAAGCAAATGGATAAAACAGCATGTCACAAGCATGAATGTTAATACAGTTGGCTAAAAACAAATAAACTTTACATATCCTGACAGCAAAAGTCCTTCACAAAGCCGAACAATGAATATGTTTTGATCCTGGCTTGTGTTGATTTGACACAATACAGACGGTCACCCTGACTTTCAAACAGGTGTAGTTTCCGAATAATAACACAACGTCGTAAAGCAAAGTCATTCCAAGTCATAAGTCCCACAGGCTGGCGCTGATCTCCGTTTCCTCAGCCCTCAACCATACACCAGTTTACACTGCGAGACTGCGAATAACTCACTCGCATCATGAGCTCCTCTGGTCTGCGTGGAGCAGCGGAAGATGCCGCCGCTCTCGCAGCCAATCAGAAATGCCGTCTCATCGTCGGCACTAAATGAGATACACGTGACACCGATCTGTTTATTGGCGCCGACCTTTGCACGCAGCCGACGTGGCAGACAATCCGTCAGCAGCACAAATCTATACACACATCATCATGGACATACTGTCTAGCCTTGCTCAAGGCTAAGTATTATACACGAGTAGCTGCAGTAACATGCATCAAAAACACACAAAAACCCATGCTTTCAAAATAGGAGGCATGTTTCGCATTTCTTTTTCTACAAGATTCTCGTAGACGCTAGCATAGAATTCACGTTTCACACTTTAGCACTCGCAAGCTTCTACGAAAAATCACGAGCAAAATTTTCCTTCGCTACGTTTCGCTAGCTCTACCTGCATGGCATTGCATCATCCAGCGGCTAGAGAGTTTAAGATAGGAAATACCCATGTTAAATAACCCAATGTAGAATTCTCGTGGGATTCTTACTTGTGCATTTCACACTTTTCGGGAAAACTAGCAAGCCACAGTTCTGAGCGAGAGTCTCATTGAAAAAAGTGTGAAACGTGCCTATGAGTTCATAGGAGACAAACGAATGGATAAGCAGAGAAACTAATAGGCAAGACCTGTAATATGACTTGTTAGGATGCCGCCATAATACCCTGCTAAAAATATTAAATTGCACTATCTTGCTAACAGCGTAGCAAGATAATAATGAAAACAATAAGAACTAAAAAAGCACACAGAAAGTGCAAACCTCGGCCGATATTACAACGCAATGCACAGTTTAGTTATACACTCAGATGGCTTGACAGCGTGATGGTTAAGATGCTGGACCTGTGATCAAAAGGTTGTTGGTTCAACTCCCCATCAGGTCGCTATCAAGTGGTTAGTACTTAGATGGGTGACTGTCTGTGGACAGACAAACCATCTCGGTACATAAACTAAACAACATCAAGGTCAACTCAGGCTTCCATCATTCTAGGTCAGATAAATGCGAGCTTTTCAGTTGTGTTCACAAAATGGCAGGATTATATGCGAAGGAGGTTTGCCATATCTTGCAATGGTAAAAAATCCTTCCAACCTTCTGGATCTAGATGCTCATCCAGATAACTGCCGAAATCTGATCATTTCTATGCTGGGCCAAGTCTAGCGTTCCCTAAAAATTTCAGCCAAATCCACGTGTAACTTTTTGTGTAATCCTGCTGACTAACCAACAGATAAACATAATGCCAAAGGTAAAAGGTAAAGGTTGGAATATAGCTCTTTAGAAGATCAAAAATCTCACAGAACTACAGAGCGTCACCTGCCATATGGGATCACACAGTGTTGCCTGCCACCCGACACAGATGAACGTGCTCCGCCTTAACCCCAGCCAGACAGGCTGGTACTCGATTTACCTACCCTGGAAGGATGGAAGGCTGAGTTGAACATCACATAACCTCCTTCTGCTGTGCCACGGGTAAAAAAAAGTAAACGGGGCAAAATAAAGTTGCAATTTTCCAACAGACAGGCACTGTAAATTTCAAACGAAATTCTGAAAGACAGTTGCAAATTTCCGGCAGCAGAAATTACGGGTGCTCAAGCTTTAGATCTTGCCCCTAAATTATCCCAAAATAAGTTTTTTTTCAGCCCCAAATTTTGCATTTTGGACAAAAGTTTTCCAACAAAAAAATTTTCTGACAATTTTACAACAGCCCAAAATCTGACGTGGTGCAAGTAATTGCTTCCCCAACACCTTTGGCCAAAATGCCACTGACCTCCTTAAAAAGTAAATAAAAAAATTAAATGAAATAAATAACGATAACGAACCCGTCAACCAGATGAAGTTGTTTCTGATGTTGGTTGAGTTGCCAAACTAGAATACGCCCATCGGAGCCGACACTCACCAACTGAAACCAAAGATAGACAAAACTAAAATTACACTTATTAAAACCAATGAGACACGAATCACACTTACTGAAACCAATGACAAACAAGACTAAAATCACACTCACCAACAAAAGGCAATGACAGACAAGTCATAAGTCATCCTCAGAAAAACACAAGTCAACGACAGACAAAACACAAATCACATTCGCCAACTTAATACAATGACAGACAAGAAAGAAATCAAGCAAAATTTCTGTTCAACAAATAACAAAGCTTATATGCTACAGGCAACAAAAAGGATATTACATAATCAGTGATAAATATAACAAATGCTAACCGAATTTTCTACAATTTTTATGAAGTTGAAAAAGAAATAAATTCTCAACAAAACCAGAGTTGCACTTCCCACCTGACCTTTTCATTTTATAAATTCTTTTTTGTCACATGTTAAAAATTATAACTGATATTCAAGCTGTCTGCCTTTGGCCTTGACACATGCCATTAGCCGCTTGCACCACTGAGCAACTGCTAAAGTCAATAATCAATTGTTTCTGGTTATAGCAAGCAGCTTTGACAACCAATACTACTACCACTACTACCAGGTGGCTTGGTGTAGTGGTAACCCAATTCGTCTAATCAACGAAGTTACTCTACAGCGGCCCGGTTAGTACCGTGATGGGTGACTGTCTACAGGCAGTGAAAACATCTCGGTACGAAGCCAGCCAGCTAGGTCGACAAAGCCTTCTACCCTCCGTGGAATGGTAAAATGAGGAGTATCAGCTTTTGGGCTGAGTAGTAATAAATGGCGATGGTTAGTGTAGTACTGGTGGCTGCCAATAGGCGGATCTGAGGTTCAGATCGATCAGTCTCATCCAAAGGTTGGCAGCCGCTTGGCGCTCATGCTGCTCTGGTCAAATGAATCGGGTGAACTCTCACAGTGGCAGTTCACTGCTATAATGACAGCACCATAAACACTGTCTCGACTATTACTACTACTATTACTAGTACTGACGACAACTACTACTTCTAATAGTAACACCGACGTTGAATTTCTTGTTCTTGGCATCATGACTGTCGACCCACAGCAGTCTGGTGACGGGTTCGCGGTGACAGTCGGCGTCTCCTACACCGGAGCTGGCCAGCACAAAGTCACCGCTATCACGACCGATGTCCCACACGCACACCTCTCCTGACACAGAATATACAACATATATACATGAAGCAAGAACCAGAGTAACTTCGCAAGAGGTTAACTCCTCATTTGTATTTGTCAAATGGCAACATAAAACTAATGGTCTGACTGCCATCGTGACTAAAACCCGGAACCATTTGCTAAGACCTTAATGGCTGGTATAAAACCTTAACGGCTGATTTAGCAGTTTAGAACTTAGTGGCTGGCTTAGCAGTCTGTAAGACGTTTGTCACCCAAAAGCAACAACCTTTACGTGATTCGTAGCGACATACGATAAACTACTGTTTTTCCATGAGTCACATTAGTATATCCAATAGTACACTGTAGAACTAATACTTACTCCTGATAATCACCACTGGCACTGTGACGACTGACGAGGATGCACACACTTGCGCTGACAGCTCTGCTTGCAGCAGTGTGCGCATAACACATTGTTTGATTTTTTCCCGTTAAACTGCTAGCTTATCAGCAGCGGCAGCGTGGAGCAGTAGCAGTCTGGGATCGCTAACTTAATGGCTGGTTGCCGTCTGAGGCCTTAACGTCAGCAGTTCCGGGGACTAATCATGACCAGTATACCACACACATACACATACATGATACACAACATATATACCTTAAACGAGGTCTTTACACAGATCCGTAGCTCTAAAATGGTCTTTCCATGAAATGCTATATACCGTTTAAACTAAAAAGTTCATCATTCTCTGCAGCCCATACCGCTGAAGCTGCTTCCGGCAATCCAAGACGGCTGAGTTGGGTGGCAGGCAACACATGTGAGACAAGACGAGAGATCAACAGCAATGTCGGCCTTGTTGACATCAACCTTACGCCGATCCACGTTCCACGTACACAGCATCGATTTGTGAGTGCACCAGTCCTCGTGGTCCAGCCGACCGTATCTGATTCATGATTAGCAAGTTAAAGACTCCGACAGATTAGGTAGAATTACTGAAAACAACTAATCCAATTTACCGACAAAAAACGTTAACGAAAAACAAAACAACATAAAAATTATGACAATGCAGACATAGTCGCCTAAAAGGCCATGCAAGCACATTATTCTGTGAGAATGGGAAGTCATAGAAGGCTGACAATGCTAACAGTAGATATCAATAAGGCGATGCTTGTTTATTGTAATCAATCTGCTACTTGTGATGACTCAGCAGAAATCTGCAATGCTAAAATCTGGCCTGCAAATTTCCACTTTCTGTGACGGACTGGGCCCCCTTGCCTGACAAAATGTTACCGTGGAAAGCTAAAATCCCTGGCAAAAGGTTTTAGCAGACTGCATGAGAGACAGACAGATGGACTGTGCTATGGTAAGATTTGCTGCAATAGCTGGTATTGATGATGCTTTTTGTAATGCTACCTACAAAGAAAACAATAAAAAAATTTAAAAAAACCAAAAAAAACACAAAAACACACTTATGAATGTATGAATGTTTCTGTACTAGGAACTGCTCTGTTCTGTAAGCGATTCTCACATCGCTGAAAAAAGTGGGGGCTTGGCCAACATTTGGGAGCTTCAGCCCATAGCCCCCATAGCTCATGTCATCAGTGTGTAGATGAGTTCCTATGCATAAAAGATACGCAACAGCAACGACGGAACCGGTGCAATTCCACGACACGCCAGTGACCTGCAGCTAAACAAAAACCACACAAAGAAACAAAACTACTGCAAAATGATCAGAACCATACATCTCTGGTATTAGCAATATCAAACACAACTAGAAATTTGAGGCAAAGCCCAACGTGAGTCTGCCTGGCGCCCTAAGTCCGACTGGAAGGAAATAAGGGGCGGGGGTAAAATTTCCTCGGCACCAAAGTCACGTGGCCCGAACTCAAATGCATTGGCATACGCCGAACGCGCATTGTCGACTTAGGGCAGGTCAACATGAGCGCTTATAACTTTGTTCGTAGTGGACT
>Ga0209367_1010875_pt1 | contig 12138 bp, 10 predicted proteins | sample WorMetLIZISLAND2_FD_187412 | JGI IMG/M metagenome (GOLD analysis project Ga0209367, IMG submission 187412) | Marine gutless worms symbiont microbial communities from Max Planck institute for Marine Microbiology, Germany - Olavius geniculatus... ... | reverse complement strand
ATATTATTATAGCTGCATCATGGGCGTTGGAAGTATTTGAAAGTTGGGGGAGCCAGCAGTGTCCAGGGCCATGGCGAGCGCGTGGAGTGTGAGCCTATAATGGGGATCTGGGGGCAGAGCCCCCAGCGGGGTCCAGGGGCAGAGCCCTTGGTGGAGGGTCAGGGGGGCGAAGCCCCCCTGAAGCTGAAAGCTTTTTGGTTCTTGAACGTCCCACAGAGCGGCAAAACTCTTAAGATGTCTAAGTCGATTCGACTCGGTCTAACATCGCAGTGCAGAAGGCTCAAACTTTTGGGGGAGCAAGAGCTATGGCCTGCTCTCCCGTGCCAAAAGTTTGGGGAGCAGCTGCTCCCTCTGCTCCCCCTGTTCCAACGCCCATGAGCTGCATAAACATTAGACATGGAATTCTACAAAGTCACAGTTTCCGCTCCACTTTAGCAATAATCTTGCCATCCCATAATGGCAGAATGTCATCATCATCCACCACTTCCTCAAGTACAACTCCAGAATCAAACTCATCACTTGCCTTCTTAAAGAAATACCTACAATGCATGACGATCGAATAAGTTACTTGATGCAATCATTGTCAACAAACAAATGTTGTAATCTTGAAGTACAAAGTAGAGAAAATAATCGAAAATGATAATGTTAGTTGAAAGCAGCAAATTATCACTGTTTTCAACCACCACACTGTCCTTCACCATATGGCACCGTCGTCTGATGCCCCCTCTCTACAGTGATGACATAAGTACTCCAAAACATAAGTACATTTTAAGTACATACACAAAAGTGTCACCTGTGACCTAAATTAAAACCATGACCATGTTGTCACTAAACAGACTGTTTATTTTTCTGATAAAATGTACTGTTTTAAATACAATTGACTTGACAGTTTATTCCTGCAGGGTGTCAGAATACGAGCGTAAGTCCTTAGTTCAGCTTGGCTATAGGGGTTGATGACGGAACACTCTGACAAGCCCTCAGCTGATCAAGTTCATGAGACGGATCGTGCAAAAACTGAAGTGGTTTAACTTTGAATCCAGAGACAGCAACCTGATTTTTTGAGTCGTGCATAGTCGTAAACGTCTCCACTTGTATTGGCATGCCATTTGATTTACGTGGTCCGGAGCAATTTTCGCTAAATCGAATAACTTAAATTTGATGACACATTAGGCGCCTGTTTCTGGCGCCGGAAACAGGCGCCTGTTGTCTGGTGCCAGAAACCATGACACACTTAGCCAGCAAATGATACCTGCAGAAAAAAAAACAAAAATGGATTCTAATTTTACAGAAATTCGTTTTTTTTGTAAGGTTCAATGAGTTGAAAAATACTTTTGTAACTCCATTTCATCTTTTATTTTTGTTTACAAACAAACGAGCAGTGCTATCGTCTGCTCAGACTGACCAATCACAGTTCAGTTTTCCAACCGGCGCCGGTTTCTGACACCAGAAAAGTATGACAGACTGACCAGTTTCTGGTACCAGTTGACTGGTACCAAAAACAGGCGCCTGAAACTGGACAGTGTGTCATCACTATAAGGAATGGACATTTCCGCACCAAGCCAAAAGTGGATGTTCCCCCATTGCAAGATAAAACAATGACCCTAGGCAGCTTTAACCCGTTGCATAATGCTTAAGACCATGGCAGACATTTTTCACTTAGTTAGTCAACCCTGTCATTTGACTTACAACTCCACTCAGCGCAATCAGTGGCAGTAGCACAACTGCGTAACGGCCCCGGTGAGTAGTAGAAAGTTCTCTGAAGAGGACTCTGGCAGCTTATTTAAATACTTAACAAGCATGTTGTTATGAGACACTGACAGCCGGTGAAAAGCATTGCGACACAGGAGCAATGGAGGACAATTAACGTTGTCTCGTGCAACGTTATGCTGGGTAACGACAGAGCGGCGCCCTTTGATTAAGACTCAACTCATTCTAGGTGTATGTCAAAATCCATACAGGGAAATGACCATACAGGCAAATTTCCGACACAAGAACAATTTATTACACAGAAATTACAAGCACTTGAAACTGAATTAGCATTTTCAACAGCGCAACTTTATGTACTTAAGCACAGAGTGTGTACTTACGGGTCAAACACCTTAAAATGTACTTAAGTACAAGTACTCAAGTACACAAAAGTACTTAAGTACGTACTTAAGTAATAAGTACTAATGTCCTTAAGTACTTGTCATCACTTTCTAGCAAGCCGCTGCAGGTATTTGCATTAACTTTATACTGCTAGAAAATAAAGAGTATCTATTATTACTACCTAAGCTACATTTGGCCAAAGATATTCATTGATTGATTGGCATTCATTTAAATCTTTGTGGCAACTCCAAAACATACTTGGCAACAGAGTGTGTAACTGTCATTCAAAGTTATCAAAGGTTGTCGATTCTGGCACCAAGCAAAAATGCACACATGCAACTTCTTACTTCTTAGAAACCTGACTTCTGTCACAAACCTTTTCTAAGATGTGGCAAGTTACTGGCCAAAAATTACAAGTTTTTAAAGTTTTTTGCAATTGCATGCAATGCATTTACTATGCTCACTTGGAGTGAACACTTTCAAATTTCAAGATTAACCTTATAGATCAGGCAAAAGCCAGAAAAATATCATCACAGGCAAAAATTTGCCATATATCAAGGACTTTTTGCTATATTTTTTCACACGTCTAAATATGCATCAAACACGATGTGTGGTTAACTTCTGATTAACTAGTCAAAATTAACATATGCACTACCTTCACCTCAAAGGTCCACTGAGGATGCAGGCCTGATTTTCTTATGTCCAGTCAAAAATGATAACAGCTGTGCTTGTAAAATACAGCACCATAAAATGTGCTTTTATTACCTCAGTTTAACTATGAATTACTGACTGAAATGCCAATACATACGTTAAATCTGTACATTACCTGTAACTGCCCCGCTTTGAGATGAGCTGCTTGAACTGTGCCAGCGTAATGTTGTTGCCCTGGATTGTTGTCCTGTATGGAATTGCTTCATCAGCGAGATAAAAACCAACAACGATGACATTCTGCAACAATGATGACTGACTGGCGGCTGACGGTAAATCTTCTTGCCTATGACTACTGGTAAAAAGCAAACAACACAGTTGACACAACAATTTTAAAAACAACAATTGAAAATCGAGTGTGCCCAGTTTCACTGTGGGTAAGGTTTCTGTTCCATTTATCTGTTTAACATAAAAATATCCACACTAAACCCCTAAGCTGGCTAGCCGTGAATTTCACGGCCAGCTTAGCATTTCCGTGGTTAAAGTCCCGGTTTAGCTGCGATTTTCATGGCAACAGTGGCTTAGCATTTTCGTGACTAGCATCTTCATCCACTATCCACAAGAAACCTTTCCCTCCACATCAGTTCAGACTTGTTCACGGCGTGCTTCCTCATTGCAGACGTTAACTGCTGTTAAAACCCATGACAGATTGAAGACAATGATGGTCCAGGAACAGTACCTCCTGGACCATCTGTGAAATGGCCATGCACTTGAAGGAAGGAAAGCCCAAGACCATGCAAGAGCTTGGAGAAAAGCCGAGAATTATGTAAAGGCTCATGCCACAGAGATCGCGTTCAGCATCGATCCGAAGCCTTCAAACATTCGAAGTGTGCGATCCGAAACGCAGCAGTGCCACAACTGTAAAGAGCAGAGCCAGTGCCCTGAGCCATCCTCACCTCGAAAGTTTAGGAATAATTCGGTAACTTCCAATTTGCAATACTCGCCGCAGTCATCACCCAGGCAACAGAGACAGAAACAACAGCAGTGGCCAAGGTCTAAATGGCAACAGTCACCACCCAGACAACTTGGACAAGCCCAACAACAGTCAAGGCAACCCAGACAAGTTCAGCAGCAGCTGAGATCAAATTTACGGTGTTTCCTGTACGACATCTTGCCAAGGAATGCTTGATAAGGCCGAGGGCTGCCGCTATGATCAGCAATCAGCAGGATGAGTTGAATGAATTTCATCACGCTCGACTTGGCAAGCTCGAACAAGAGTCAAATGAGTTTCCAGAAGCTGATGAAACTGAACTGAAAGTTGCGGCGTGTCAGCCGACGAAGGCAAAGTCCATTGCCAGGAACAGAATGCTTGCAACTCTATCGTGTCAACAGCACAACCAGGTCGATTGCTCAGAATGCCAGGCGTTAGTCACCATTTGTCAGGCAAGAATGTAGGCTACATCACCCCGTTGTCGTTGACACACGTCTATGCCAGGATAAGGCACAGCAGATGCCAGTCACAAAGGGTACCGTCGAAGGTAAGCCAGCTAGTGTGCTCCGGGACACTGGCTGCTCTACAGTGGTAGTCCATCGATCACTCGTTCCAGGTGATAAGTTGACTGGTCAGGAAGAACTATGCATCCTTATTGATGGAACGGTTCGTCGAACCGCAGCCGCTGAAATCCAAGTCGAGACGCCATATTTTTCAAGGACAGTGATACTGCCTGCATGAACAATCCGATATACGATCTGATCATCAAAAATGTCTGGGGCGCTGCCGTTAACAAGTGTATAAACTTATGTTTTGTACATTTATTACACACAAAACACTCAAATGGTCTGCATTATGCATACTCTTTCGAAACTACATTTTACACACTTTTTAAAAAATGTTTTGAAGTGACAAATTTATGCAGCAAAAAATTAATGTGTGACAATACCCACTTAGACCGGAAAAAGCTGGTGGCTTGAGGCCGAGATGGTTTTGCTGACAATGAATGCGAACTACTGCATCGCAGTAAAACATCAGAACGGTCCGACAGAGACAGATCACTTGCAGGCAGTGAGTTATCATCATGTAGCAACTCAGATGAATGTGTGATTGGTTTCTTGTGCAACTGGCCATTTCTACAGAAAAATAAAACACATCAATAGATGTACTGGGAAGCAAAGAACAATAACATATTTTGAAAACTAGAAGTAAAATCACATTCACATTCAACAGTGAATGATATACTGATGCCAGTGGTACGTCAGTATGAACTTTAAATAGATGTCTTCTAATACTGTGTTCTGTGTAAGCAGCTAGTTCAAAAAATCTTGGTTCTTAGGCCAAAAAAAATCAACACTAGAGGTACGAGTTCACAGATGCTGGGCAGGGTGGCACTTTGAAAAACATTTGCTCACCCCTTGGGGATAAAAAGCCACACACATATATATATATACATATCATAATAGCTATTATATGCTGTTTTGTAAACAATGAAATTTCGAATAAATTTTGATTTAAACGATGGTTTAAGTATGACTACGAAGAATTTAGCTCGTTCGCTCGACCTAACTAGGTCACATAACGTTATCAGTGTGTCAGAGTCATGCACCTGGAGCCGCTCGTTTACCATTACCGCCGCCAAACACTTCCGTTCCTGTTCGCCCTGCCAGCTGGCGCCGTCACTCGGTCCGACAGTCTGCGGTCGTCCAGACTCGGTCGCCTGCCAGCCAGTCGTTGGTCAGTTATGCTGGTGCCATCCAGTGAAATTTTAGTATGTTTAATCTTTTTAGTATTAGTTTTTATATAGTTTTTCCTATTTCTTTTCAGTTCTAGTTTTTATATAGTATTTCAAATCTTTTTAGTATTAGTTTTTATGTTATTTTCCAAAATTCATTTTAGTTTTAGTTTTTATATAATAGTTAAAATCTTTTTAGTATTCATTTTTATCTACTAATGAACCATTTGTGTATTTAATGCAACACACTTTGCAAACAGTAACGTCATCACTTTGATATCAACCAGCTTATGCATAGCTATTAGCCTCTCGTGCGCCTGTGCGGGTAAAAACTAAACTTATAGTAAATCATTAGTCACAGTAGACCTACAATGTAAGCATAGGAGTTAATGATTAATCTAGACTGATGTCATATGGCTGCCTGTCCTTGACCTAGCAGGCTAGCACACGACTATTCAGTTTCAAACAGACGCGCATCTCCAGCCAGCGGGACATCCGGTTGCGTCGACCTTGAGTAAGCATCACGCAAACAGAGAATATGCGCTCGACAAATGCTTGGGATGCCGGCGCTGCCAATAGATCACGAGCTAGCAAGGTCAGTGAGGAAGCAAGCGGAGACTGTTTGCATGCTGTGAACAGAAAGACAGTGGATCATTTTGCATCGCAGATGGCTGAGACGAGCCTTCCTCCAGTTGAGAGATGTATTTTGTCAGTTAAATCTGTGGTGTTTCGGAGCCTGCCACACAGGTGTTGAAATTTTATGAAAAATATTTCAGATTTCAGTATCTGCAAATCTTTATAGTTTTAGTTTTTATATAGTTTTTGTAAAATCATTTTTATAATTATATAGTTTTAGTTTTCAAAATCTTTTCAGTATTAGTTTTAGTTTCAGTAAAACTAAAATCAATCATTTTAGTTTTAGTTTTAGTTTTAGTTATTAAAATATCACTGGTGCCATCGGTCCGTCGGCTGTTGGACAGGCAGCAATGCCAGTCGCTTGCGATTCCGCTGCCACTCCCACATCCACTGCTGTCGCTTTCCTGACATCAAACCAGCCTAGCGGTGAGCCATCGCTGTCCGACAACCAAGCTGCAGTCCCAGGATCTGGTGATGAAGCATGTTCTTCCCCGGCCACCTCCAGGCAACTCAGCGCTAGCGACTGCGACGTTCTGGTCAATGCACGGTCTGTCTGCGTCAGTTGTCGTTGACGTCGACCGGCGTCATCTATCAGCACGGTTGTCCTCGTTGTCTGGGGAACTGGGCGCCAGCCTGTTGACGGTTCGGTCACTGAGATCGATCATGCACCTCATCACATGGCTGGCAATAAAGACGTCGATGCAGCTGTCTGTTCAAGAACAACTAATCCAGAGGACTTTGCAGGCTCTGAAGTCAAGTTGACGCCGTGTCCTGAAGTGTATACCAAAAGCTTCTCGACTGCTAGCAGCTACCACACTGTCCAATGTGCTGTCACGAGTCATTAACACTCTTGAGGCATGGTATGACTTAATGCTGTTTGGCAATGTTTGCTTTGGATTACCAGGACAGCGAGGTGGAAAGTGCCATATGTCCAGTTTGCCTCCAAGGTCAACAAGACACTCAAAGCCTTTCCAACTGGCACACATCAGCCACTTCTCAAGACAGCTGTGGGTTCCAAAGCAGAGCAGTAGGCCTAAATAAAACCTATCAGCTCGAGTGTCGGAGAAATTAGAAGAGAGATGTCAGGTGCCATTCGCTTGGCAGCTAGTGACAACACCATGGCGCCACACAATGACGAGACAGTTGCCGCTCTACGTCTTAAGCACCCACAACGTGCTGCATCACCAGACAATTTGCCACCAACGCCGTTCAGTGCATCGTCGTGCCTCGTTCTACACGAGTCTGCCATCTTGAAATCTATTAAATCCTTTCCTGCTGGTTCCGCTGATGGTATCAATGGTCTGAAACCACAGCATGTGAAGGATTTGATTAGCGCACACAGTGGCGAAGGCCAGCGTCTTCTCGCGCTTATTACCGAATTTGCCATCGTTTGCCTCGTTGGCGGAAGTTCCACCCTCGATTCGTCCCATATTTTGTGGTGCAAAAAAAGATGGTGGTATCCGGCCCATTGCGGTCGAATGCACCCTGCGCCGCCTTGTGGCCAAGGTTGCCTGTCAAGCAGTACAAAATCGCGTAGCAGCACAGCTGGCACCGACTTAGCTTGGCTTCGGCATGAAGAAAGGCACCGAGGCTGCTGCCCATGCCACTCGTCGTTTTCTGCAAAAACTTCGACCGGGTCAAGCTTTGCTGAAACTCGATTTCAGCAATGCATTCAACACGTTGCAACGTGACAAGATTCTGAGAACAGTTGCGCAGGAAATACCTGAGCTATACCCCTTTGTCTCGACTTGTTATTTCCGGCCAACTCACCTGTGTTTTGGCAACTATACTCTTGAGTTTCGAGGAGGGCGTTCAGCAAGGGGACCCACTTGGACCACTGTTGTAATGTGTTACGTCTTGGAAGCTGGCATCGAAATCGGAGCTTAATTTGTGGTACCCCGATGATGGAACGCTGAGCGGCGACGTGGCCACTCTCCTGGAAGATTTCAAATCGGTTATGGCTGGCTGAGGGACCAGATGATCTGCGTTTGCAGCTGAACACTGCGAAATGTAAACTGATCACCAGCGACGCCAGTGTAGTGGCTCAGTTCCGTGAAGTGGCGCCAAATATCGTGCACGTTGACCCACAGTCAGCCGTCCTACTTGGCACTCCAACTGATGACCAGAATGCCACGTTCTAGTGGCCAAGCTCAGCGAACTACAGAGACTGGGTGAAAGGCTCAAACTGTTGAGTGCCCACGACGCCTTCTTTCTATTGAAAAACTGTTTCAGTTTGCCGAAACTCGCTTACACGCTGCGATGCGCGCCATATTACCAGAGCAAGCTGCTGAGCCAATACGATGACGTAATGAGGAACACACTGGAGAATGTTCTCAACATTCAGCTGTCAGACACGATGACTTGGGCTCAGGCCGTGCTTCCGGTTGCTAGCGGCGGTCTTGGCGTCAGGCTTGCTTCCGACGTGGCCCTGCCAGCTTTCTTGTCGTCAGTCGTAGGCTCGGTGTCTCTCCTGCGTCAGATCCTGCCAGAGCGTCTACACGATTCAGTTGGTACTGATGACGCTCAGGGACGCTACATTCCTTGCTGCAGTGTTCGAGTGGCAGGCCAGATGTGTGACACCGCCATCTGAACCACCGATGAGCGCCACTGCACAAAAGGCGTGGGACGCACCTTTGGTGAGGGCTTTCGTCAAGAGGTTGTTGTCTGCTGCGCCCAATCAGGCAGGGCTTGCCTGCCTTCTTGCGGCAGCATCATCTCAAGCTAGAGACTTTCTCCAAGCTGTACCATGTTCTTCAGTCGGCACCAGGCTGGACGACACATCCCTACGCATCGCCATCACACTGCATCTCGGCGCACCCGTCTGTGTCTCACACACATGTATATGGCGCAGGCCATCGACACATCAGGGACACACGGTCTCAGCTGCCGCCAGTCTGCTGGTCGTCACGCCAGACACAGAGCCGTCAATGACCTCATCAAGTTCGCCTTAGCGTCAGCCGACGTCCTAGCCAGACTTGAACCATCGACGCTGTCACGTGATGATGGCAAACGTCCGGATGTGTTCAGCACAGCGCCTTGGAAGGAGGGCCGCTGCTTGGTCTGGGATTTCCCTTGTCCAGACACACTGGCTGCCAGTCATCTTGACCAGGCGGTGTCTGGACCAGGCGCCGTGGCTACGGAGGCGGAAGCACGAAAGCGATTCAAGTGCAGCTCGCTCGCAGCGATGTACTACTTTGTCCTAGTCGCCGTCGAGACACTGGGTGCGCTGGGAGACGAAGTGGCGCAATTCATCAGCGACCTCGGCCGTCGGATTGCTGCCACAGCCGCAGAGCCGCGTTCCGTGGCCTTTCTCTTCCAGCGTCTTAGTGTCGCTGTCCAGCGAGGCAACGCTGCTTGCGTGACTGGAACATGTGCTCCATCTGCAAAGCTGGATGATATTTTTATATCGTGTAAGCGTAGTTGTGTTCGGTGTGGTAGACAGTGACTTTGAAGACATCTTTTATGTATTGGACTGTTGGTTACATACTAGTCTGTATTTGTTTGTATTGATTATGTGCAACAAGATCAGTGGTGAGAGCAAATGTTTTTCGAAGTATGATTTTTAAAGGCCACCCTAGTGCTGGAGGGAGTCTTCCTTGAAAGGGTTGCCTGTTGCCTGATAAACACAGATATAGGCACATATAAAATAAAACAAAAAATGCTTCACTAGCAAAAATCAAAAACATGGCAGTCAGGTTACAGTAATAAAGAAAATGGGCCATCTATCACGGATTTTTCCTTACTTGCAGATTTTTCTTTTTTGTTTCAGTTTTTTTGTCTTATGTTCTCACTATTTCCTTCCTTATTGGTTTTGAGTTTTCTGATCTCAAGCTCTTACTCACATTCCCCATAAGCAGTCTGTTTCTAACTTTTTTACTTTCCTTCATTTCTCTCATTCAGTTCCATATTGAAAAGTTTCACTTCTTTTAGCTTATGTTGCTAGATTAAACTGGCAGTTTGCCTGTCACTTGCAGTGCAAAACGTGCATCACGTTGTATCATATGGGCAAAAATGAATCTTACTCGGTGTAAGCTATGGCGGCGGCCGGGAGGTTTGGCTGTGAGCTGTAATGTGCATGGCACAAGCTGCAGCTGACACACTCTGCTGATGCACTCCATGCAGACTTCTGCTCCAGACTTGAGCCACAGTCGTCCCACATCTCTGAGTCTGACAGGCTAGCCGTGTACTTCGGCAATACGTGGGACTTGGATTTGGGTGTACTGTGCGTCAGGCGCTGGTGCGACGCTGGTGGCGCTCCATCCGGTAAACCTGTAAGCAACACCAGTTTAAATACTAAGCTCACGAGGCTGCAGCCTAGGGTCCCCAATTCATGCAGTGATTGTCAGTGAACACTAAATCACTGATGAAATTCTTCAGCTGCTGCCCACGCCCATCTGTGATACAAATTAGCACTTTGTTTCACAGAAAACTTCAACAAGCAAAATACTCAGCATCACCAGAAATGCACATCTAACTCAAAAGACACCACAAACCGTTTAGTGGCTGGGCTTCACCAGACCCACTGAGGAACATACGGTGTTCCCCCAGACACTAACTGGATTAAGGGGAAGGGGACGAAGAAGAGGTACGAAAAAGGGTGGGATGAAACAACAGAAGGGAAAGAAAGCAGAAAAAGAGACCATAACTATCTAGCTGAAGACCACAAAAATCTTTATTTGGACCTGCCTGTATGACAAGCTTATTCAAATCTAGAACAAAACTAAATATTATACAGCATAAATGTGCGGAGGAGTTTCATACATCTGACTCTGTCGATAGTACTTCTCCCCCTATACTGCATGGGGGTCCCCCGATAATTGTTAAAATCAAAATATCTCCGTTGCTATTAGGGCTAGGGGGCCGATACTTGCAGGGCGTATGGGGATCCCAAGGATGCACATGTGGGGGAGCTTTGGAGCTCTGGGGTCAAAGCCCCCTCAGTCCTCACGGGGCGATTTGGAAATTTGAATATGTTAAAAAAATTTTTATTAAACGTTTCTCGACTTCCCCACCACCAACAGGCAGTAGGGTGGGCCCATACCAAAACCACATCCCCACCACACCCCATGGGGGTAACGTTTGGGAGCTATGTGCCCCCAAATGGCCCATTTTTGTAAATTACATTTTGCGGATTCTCCAAGACGTTTTGTTGTTTTTTGGAGTTACTTCCCAAATCGATTCTTCTTCAAGAGAAGCAAGTTTTTCAAGAAAAATATTGGGGGTTAGGGCAGCAGAACACCCCCAAAATCGACCCACAAGAACTTCCCGTTTTTCCCACGCATTTTTGACTCCCTAAGAGTGCCCCCACAAAAAATTGCTTCTTACCAAATTTTAAGGGGGCTAACCCCCTACCAACTGGTGAAGACAGCATGCAAATATCTGCCCCCAATCTGGAGATATGAGCCCCCAAACGTTTCGTCGCAACTTAAGTTCAACATTGTGAGGAAGTGAAAAACGCTGCGCCTTGGCTGATTAAACCCAAACAATGCCCAAGGGGATGCTTTTGAAATGCAACAAAATGGTTGTCAATTTTGCTTTTTCGAGATATTTGACAAACAAACATCCCCCAATATTGGGCCGATTATGACATGCCGTGTCCACTTTGGCGCCCCCTAGAGAGATCAGTTGTAACTGTATCGCTTCGATCTTACTGTCAAACGACAGCCAAGCCCAAGGCAGTCAATGTTTGTTCCAGGCACTTTTTGGCTAGGAAGAACCGTTTGAAGCTATAGACCAAACCCCCCATTTTGGCCGATTTCGCGAAAAAAAGCCGTCTGGTCAAGCGACAATGTTAGTGAAAAATTTTATGTGGATACAATTATGTGCCAGACGATGTGTTTTGATGAGTTACGCATAGAAAACGAGTTTCTGCGATGGGCATTTTGGGGACCACACCCCCTACTACACATTGCCTTACTTCTCCGCTATGCTGCAGATGAGTCCCCCGACCTTCATTAAAATGCAAGTATCTCCGTTCGTACTGGGGCTAGAAAGCTGGCACTTGCACTACACATGGGGACCCATGGGAGGCATATGTGGG
>Ga0209367_1010874_pt1 | contig 12139 bp, 15 predicted proteins | sample WorMetLIZISLAND2_FD_187412 | JGI IMG/M metagenome (GOLD analysis project Ga0209367, IMG submission 187412) | Marine gutless worms symbiont microbial communities from Max Planck institute for Marine Microbiology, Germany - Olavius geniculatus... ... | reverse complement strand
TCATCCTGTCAAAAGCTTTTGACAGGTCAAGAGAGCAAACATTAACAGTGCTGCCATAATTCACATAATGATCGACAACAGTTCTAAGTGTAAAAATAGCATGAGAACAACTTAGTCCACGCTTAAAACCAAACTGATTGTCACTTGTGCTCAAAAAATCATGATAAAATCATTATCAGTGTATTAATATTGAAAAGTTTTTCAGTCTAACATATCGACTTGCAAAACTTTTTGAACGCCCCTCGTAGGATTACGCCATCTTCACTGTGGGTTTCCACTAAGACTCTTTAGTTTTCGTGACAAATTTTCCTGCCAGTGGGCGAGGGAATTCCTGTAAACGAGAGCGTCGTAGAGGGTTATCAACGCTCAAGACAACCTGTTTTTGGCCCGTTCTGTAGAGTGGTAAAACTGGTAGCCTAACTGTTGTAATGTTAGGGTGGGAGCGTGATCTGTGAAGGCCGAGACGACGCGGTGGAATTTGCCAACATTCGCTCGGCAATGAAAGTTCTCATGTACACTGATGAAGAAATACAATACCTCTACTGCGTTCTGGCCGCCGTCCTTCATCTAGGCAACATCGAATTCCGAGGTATATGCACTGTGTCTCAAAAAAGCATCCCCGACATTTTTGACTGTAACTTGAAAACCATTTGTCAGATTTTAATAATTTTTGGTACAAATATTCGCGACACAACTTGCCATCAAATGACTGTTTAGTTTCCCATTTCACCCAATGTATGTTTCTGCACTACCTAGGGAAAGCAGATCAAGCAAAATATGTGTTGAAATAAACAGAAAACCTGAAAAAAACATCCCCAACATTATCGATCGTAACTTCAAGAAAGATTAGCAGATTAAAATATTTTTGGCAAAAATATTTTTGACACAACTGGCTATTAAACGGGTGTCTTATTTCCACATCACCCAACGTCTGCTTTTGCACTAGCTGGGAAAATCAGACCAAGCATAATACGTGTTAAAATGAATTTTAAAGAACGTTGATAAATTCTATTTATTCTAATATGTGGGCCCCAACAGCCAGTCTATTGCAAGGTTTGACTGTCATGCAGCAGTGTGTCTACCAGATGAAGTTTAGGAATGTTTGTGAAGTCAAGAAGCAACTGGTACAGCCTCGATTGGTTTGGAGCAAAACATTATCGATACTGCTGTCAATGAATGGATAAAGTGTCTCCTTGCCTGTGTTCGCATAGTGAGCCAACACTTCAAGCAATTTTACTACAGGCAGTTGAAAAATGGACAACTGGATGAAATGTCAGCCAAAGTGTCAGAAATGTGAACAAAATGTGTTTTATGCGTTTTGTTAATTAAGCAATCATATCGCATTGGATAAAAAAGTGACATTCGCTAGTTGTGTTCTCCCCAGGTAGTGCAGAAACAAACGTTGGGTGAGGTGGAAAACTGAATAGTCATTTGATGGCAAGTTGTGTTAGGAATATTCATACCAAAAATTGTCGAAATCTGGTGATTGGTTTTCAAGTTACAGTCGAAAATGTCGGGGATGCTTTTTTGAGACACAGTGTAATTTACACAGTGTTCCAAAATTAGCAGCCTACGCACTTAATTCAGTTTGTACTTTGTAGTTTATAGATTTCAGCGAAGTATCAAACATTGCACTATTTTACCATTGTTCACCGTCACACTTATAATGACGTCACCTCGCTTTACCGTCTTACCGTGTGTGTTCAGTGTGACGTCGTTACGACGTCAGAGTTCGTATTAGCAATATTAGCGATAATTTTACAGATAAACTTGTATGTCTAAATTCGTTAATACGTGACCGCTTTTCAAAAACAAAAAATTTTAAACATTTATGGAAACCATTTCTGAATTAGTCTTAAAGTTTGTGGAAGTGACCATTAACATAAATAGGCCTACATACATACATACAGACGGACAGACAGACATCATACTCTGGCAATATCCTTTCCCCCAGCAGTGTAGCATAACGTGATAAAATAACACGTAAAACTGGACCACTAACTGATGATAATCAACAACATTTTTTAAAAGTTGATGTTTATCATTTTTGACCCACCCGTGTAACATCAATTGTTGCTGTGTCTGTATGCTGGCAGAAACTGTTGCAAGAAACATTGAAGCTACCGAAATTGTCAACAAAGAATGCGTTCAGAGAACAAGCCGTATTCTCGAGGTATTGACATTCGTGTAGCGTATGTTTAGTTTATTTCACAAGACCAGCCAGAATTTTTGCTTGGCAGTCCACCAATTTCTGTCCATTATCTTTCTACTTATTTTTCTGTATTTTTTCTTTCCCTTTTTCTTGATTTTCTTCTTTTCATTCCGTAATCTTTTACGCGCGTTGTTAAGCGCGTTTTAGCTATCGTTGAGGCGTCTGTCCGTTCGTTCTTGTGTTTGTGTCAGGCTTGCCGTGGATATGAAATTTCCCGTCCATATCCATATCCATATCCATATCCACAGATTTTCCATGGATATCAATGGATATATCCATATCTACAGATGCCTATCGTACGTACATATAGCCACTAAATTTTCGCAAAATACAGCAGTGCAAGAGCGTCCATTCCCCCCCCTCAAAAAACATGCGCAGACTTTTTCTTTTTTGAAACTGTTAAAAATAAATGAAGGTAGAAAACAATAAAACACATTTGCATTGAAATGTGATCTTAGCAAAGTATTTCCCGGCTGTCATAAAAATCTACTGTAATTATTTTATTGCTGTTGCTATAGCCGACCGTTAGGAGCCTTGGGTACGATATGTCGTCTCTCTGTCGTCTTTTTAACCGTAACAAATGTATTATGGCTAAACGGCACGTCGTAAGGGGTTGGCAATGCTACTGTCTATCTGCAGCGGTTTGGCCGCAATTTTGAATGCAATGCTTCTGCTTGCAGCCGCCAAATTACCGTATCGTATCGTAGGATTGATTCTAGCGTTTGGCATAGCAACGTAACCAGATCGTGTATGGGACTGCAGTCACTCTGGAAAATCTCTATCTTTTCGCAACCGGAAGTCGGACGCTGGCCTTCAGATATAGACGGTACGGTCGGCCCATCCCAGCAACAGTTGGGATTCTGGTTCTCCAAGACGCAAGTTGCATTCATGTATGCCTACAGGTATAGTTAGAGTGGACGCTTTGAAGAACACTTGGTTTGTACTTCATACTAGCATTTAATTTATTAGGAATCCAAAACGTTTGTAATTTTGTTACCGTTTGATAAAAAAGATTAAAAAATAAACTCACAAATTGATAGATCGTTTATTGCCCAACCAACAGTATTAAAGCACCAATAATTAGGATCTGTTGCTGCTATAGTGCTAATAAATTAATTTAGGCCAACTAAATAATGACGTGCTGATGTCACTGATTATTCATTTGACTCAAAAACTCAAGAACTCAAAAAACTAAAAAAAAACTCTCCTAGAACGAGGGCGCCAAAGAGGTGTACTCCAAGTGTGAATTGCGTCGTGAATTGTGTTTTTGAAATGGCTGGGGATAAGCCAAGACAATTTGCGTGTAAAATTCGTGCATTGAACGTAAATTTTAGCAGTTTAAATTCTGGCTCTTGGGCTCAAGGAGACCTCCGTACGAGGGCGTCAAATTTGAGTAGTGAGTACTTCTTCAAAATGCGCTATTTCTGCTGTTATTCGCATATTTAGCGTGAAAGAGGTTGCAGATAGACATAGACTTGTTGCTTATTATACCAAGCACTTCGGGGTTACTAACACTTACCGCGCTCTTCCAAACTTTTACCTGGATTACAGGGGCCTATTTTTAACGGGAGGGGAAAAACCGCAAGAAAAAGAAGTGAAAGGAGTGGAAAAGAGAAAGATCGACTATTCGTAAATACTTATTCATCTGGTGTACTTTTGTCATGACTTGCGCTTTTACCTGTTGTTCTAGCAGTTTTTACGTGTTTGGGCCACGTTAAAAATTTGTAATGTAGTGCAATGTAATGTAAAGGGGTGTAGGAAAAAAGAGTGGGAAGAAGAAGGGAAAGAAAGGTGATCGGGAGAGAAAAAAAATTCGCCGCTGCATGTCTTCCCGCAACCATAGAGTCTATATGATGAAGAATTTCTCGAAGAATTTTTGCTATTTAATGCGTTCAGATGAACAACACGAGTTTGCACAACGCGCTGACAACGAAGACAATTCAAACGCGCGGCGAGAGTGTCTCCAAGACGCTCAACACCGAAGCCGCCATGGACGTGCGCGACGCGCTGGTCAAAGGCGTCTACGGACGAATGTTCATCTGGCTCATCGACAAGATCAACACCGCCATCTACCGAGTCAACCGAGACCCGCGACACATCCGCAAGTCCATCGGCGTCCTCGATATCTTCGGCTTCGAGAACTTCGACTTTAACAGGTGCGTCAAAAAGTTTGCACCGTTTTTGACTGATCCAACCATGTAACAGACGGACAGACCGAGAGACGGACGGACGGACGGACAGAATTGCGATGGCTAAGACGCGCGCTATAGCAGTACCTGCTGTCGCGCATAAAACGAGGTGAAGATTCATGTTCTTCGTATTTTTAGACTTGCCATATTGTAGCAAATTTAAATGATATTATATTTGTATGGTTTGTCTGGTATTGCAGTGTTTTAAACAGCTAGTATTATTAGCATTTGCTTGATCTTATTGACCAGCATCATAGTAGGTGTTATGTCAAACTTGATATTTGCTGTCACCTTGTAGTTTCGAGCAGATGTGCATCAACTTTGCCAATGAAAATCTCCAGCAGTTTTTTGTGCAACATATATTCAAACTGGAGCAGGTAACGTTTTTGTGATCTCACCATATTTTGTTACAGCACGTTGTATGAAGTAAGTAAGTAAGTAAGTAAATGATTTATAAAGCGCCAAAGTCTCAGAAAGAATCAGGGCGCAAAATGAATGCTGTCTGAATCGTCTTTTTAGGCATCCGCCCACCGCTGGTGGGCGTTGTTTTCATGTCATGTTTGTTTCTGATGGTCCTAATCCATTACTTTGATAAGGATGTCGGTACCTGCTGGCTGAAAGTCGCTCGCTCAAGCTTTTTCGGCTCATCTCGAAAGTTTTTCCGTTTGAGCCGCAAAATACGGCTTACATTTCCAAACGTATCAGTATACATTGCTTTTGGACGTGCCGGTCCATCTACTTGGAACGCTCTTCGAGCAGTCTTGAAATCAACTCACACTGTTTACCGTCTTTCAGACGTCATATAAAACATCTTTGTCTGTCCAATGCAATGCATAGCATTGGACAGAGTATAAAATCGCATTTGTGTCCGTGCGTGCGTCCATGCGTCCTACATTTTTTAAGCTATCTTCCTTCTACCTTCCCTTTCCCTTCCTCTTTCCCTTTCTTTTCTCCTTTCCCTTTTTCTTCCCCTTCCTTTTCCCCTTTCCTTTTTCCGTTTTCCTTTCCCTTCCCCTTTCCCTTGCTCTTTCCTCTTTTTTCCTTTCTCTTTCCCCTTCCTCTTTTCCTTCCCCTATCCCTTCCCTTTTCCTTCTCTTTCCTCTTTCCCTTCCCTTTTTCCCTTCCCCCTTTTCCTTCCCCTTTCCATTTCCCTTCCCTTCCCTTTACTTCCCATTCCTTTTCTCCTTTCCCTTTCCCTTTCTTTTTTCCACTTTCCTTTCCCCTTCCCTTCCCTTCCTCTTTCCTCATTTTTTTCCCATTCTTCCATCTTTCTTTCTGTGTCCAGGTCTGTGCGTCCAATATTTGAGGCGCCATATCTCCATAACTGTGAAAGATAGACGCATGGTCACTATGGACCACCCATAGGAACTCGGCGTCTGGGAGTCGACTGGTCACGTGACCGATGACGTCACGTAACCCCAAAAGGTCAAAGTCGTGGCCTCATTATATTTGAGGCGCCATATCTCCATATCTCCGGTGCAAGATAAACGCATGGTGACGATGGACCATTTATAGTGAATCGAATGGTCTCGTGACTGGTAATGTCTATTTTTAGTTAAAATAATAGAAAAGGATGACAGGATCATTGCTGCTGCACAATTTGAATTTAAACTGTTTGGTTTTTTCCACCTGTCTAAACAGCTCACTGATTATATTTATACGGATATATACTGTAATCTATCGAAATGCATTAAACAGACTCCGTGTTTGTATGAACATTGTCTTGTTTGCTTTTCATTTTACTAGCACATCGAGCATGTTCGAGGTTGTTACAGTTAAAGCGCTAGATAAATTACTTACGCATTTACTTACCTACTTACTTACTTACTTATTATACACATCTTTACTTTGCAATCCGTGGTCTCTTCACGATGTGCTGAATATGTTAGCGGAAAAAATAATTAATATGTCGTCGACTACTGACTTACATATTACTGTACCTCTAAAATCGACTGTTTTCGCCGATTGGCCATCGAGCATGACGACAAAGTCGATTTCGTCCTCAAATGTAAAATTTGGGGCCAAAACACCCATTTTGGTAAAAATTTAGGAGCAAAATGTTTTGAGCACCCGCAAGCTTCTCCGTCGGAAATTTGCAACTATCTGTTGGAATTCTGTCGAAAATTTGCAATTTCCTGCTCTGCCCCTGTTTACTTTTTAACCCATGCACTCATCTCGACGCCGCTGCTATTGTTAACGACGGCGGACTGGTGACGCGTTGCGGTCTGCAGGAGGAGTACAACAACGAAGCAATCAACTGGAGTCGGATCGAGTTCGTCGACAACCAGGAGGCGCTGGACATGATCGCCATGAAGCCGATGAACATCTTTGCTCTGGTCGACGAAGAATCCAAGTTCCCGCAGGCGACCGATGCCACCCTGCTGGCCAAACTCAACCAGAACCACGCCAAGAACCGCAACTACCTGAAACCTAAGTCGGACATTAACACGCTGTTCGGACTCAATCACTTCGCCGGCGTCGTTTTCTACGACACTAGGGGTGAGCGACTCCACTGAGAATTTACTATTTTTATTATAACAAAAGGCTCAGCTGCCGCTTAGAAAACAGAGCGCCAGCATGGTGCTATCGTTTCATGACAATGCTACTTTCGGGAATAAGGCTTTTTGAGCTTAGGTATATGTTACATGTAAAAAGAAATTTAAAAAAAAACTTTCTACACGATTTATTTTTCTAGTATATTTAATGTTGTATCATAGTTTGTTAATAAATAATATACACGTTTGCGTGCTATATTTTAATTTGTAATATTTTGTAATATTTGACATTATTTTGAACTTCGTGGTTAGGACGTTTTGCAAAAAAAATCTACAGATAGGATGTTCTGTCGTTTTGCCGTCGATATGTTACAATAAGGTTTGTCGTCGATCGTGGGACTTTTTGACGATGTCGTCGATAACGTGGATGACCAGAAGACTCATTCATTATTTATTCGTTGTCATTAACGTGATGCAGGGTTTTTGGAGAAGAATCGAGACACTCTGAGCGCGGATCTGCTGCAAGTGATTCAGGCGTCTTCCTTCAAGTTCGTCACCAGCATGTTCAAAGAAGACTTCGCCGCCGTACGTTAACATATTGTTGTTGTCTTTTGGCTGTTGCGCCTCTGGGCGTATAGTAGCGGTCTTTATGTTTGAATTGCGTATACCACCAGACGACAGCCGCCAACCCACTGCTGCAGTTTTGGCGACAGACAAAAGCAGTACATTTCTTCCGCCAGTCACTAATGGACTAAATCGTGAACTGTTGCCTATACAGTCTGACATTTATTAATCTAAACAACATGTCTGGTTTAATTCTGTTTAGCGCCCACTGCCACGTCCCTGATGTGACAGTTTTGCTTTAATCTTTTCTTTAGTAATAATAATAACTAGAAAAGCAGTCAGAGACCACAGACCTCCGCCAACGTCATGTTGTTCGCCAGGTGGCAGCACCATATTCGGTTTGGCAGCGGTTTCCCTTATGCTCCATTGAAAGCAATGTTAACGAAAATTTCAAAGTGATCCAGAATCCAGGATTCCTTCCGGATCACCCCCCAAAATTGAATCACTTTAGTTTTTGCCATTCCGGACATTCGCTGAAAATTTCCAAAAGATTCGTACGTAACTTTTTGAGTTATCTTGCTAACACACAGACAGACAGACAAACTCTGGCAAAAAACATAACCTCCTTGGCGGAGGTAATAACATTAATTTTGTTGATCCCGACGATGCATCAGACCTCTAGTCACTCCAGACTTTATTTTAAACTTTTTTTGGTTTTAACTCCCGGGGTATTTACTATTGAGGGTATTAAAAAATAAAATTAAAGAGAAAATAATAATAATAGGCCTATATGTATCAGCGAGATCCTTGTCGAGGCCGGCGATGCACCAGACCTCTAGTCACTCCGACACTTTGTTTTTGACTTTTTTTTGTTTTTAACCCCCGGGAACCTTTACTATCGGAGGTATAAAAGATATGTGTATTGCTGATGTAGATGACGGATGCTAAGAAGCGATCTCAGACGCTCGGATCTCAGTTCAAGAACTCTCTACAGCTGCTGATGAAAACGCTGAGCGCTTGCCAGCCGTTCTTTGTACGATGCGTCAAGCCGAACGAGTTCAAACGACCACTGGTCAGTATAACTCAGCCTTTTATTTTTCAGGGCTAGGTAAATAAGTCGAGTACCGGCCTGTCTGTCTGGAGTTAAAGCGGGGTGTTGGGTAAATTCGAAATTAGTTAGTTATAAATACGTTATGGAATGATGCTGTTTATAGTATCCAATAAGATGTTGTCTTTTCTTTATGGTTGCGGTACTGAAAATAAAAGGTTAAAAAAGTGGTGATATAGCCGTTAATGGGAAACCCATCTCAGAGCTACAGAGCCTCACCTGCCGTATGGGATCACACAGTGTTACTTGCTACCCGACACAGGTGAACGCGCCCCGTCTTAACCCCAGCCAGATAGGCTGGTGCTCAATTCACCTACCCCAGAGGGATGAAAGGCTGAGTTGATCTAGGCGGCTCGTTACATCCCGAGATGGTTTACCTGCCCACAGGCAGTCACCCGTCGCAGTACTAACTGGGCCCGGCGTACAGTAACTTTGTTGATCGGATCAAACGCGTTACCACTACACCACGCCACCAACCCAAAATGTTGAATTCTGATGCTAAGCTAGTAGGCCTAATATATGAATAAAAAGTCGCGAGTTTGTAACGGCAACGGCGGTGGATGAAGATCTCGTTCTACTGCCATGGCACATCGAGCGCGTTTACGGTTGTTACAGTACTGTTAACTAGATGCTTATAACTTAGAAGAGTTCAGTAATTTTGCATTTTGTCGTTGCAGTTATTCGACCGGACACTGTGCGTGCGTCAGCTCCGCTATTCCGGAATGATGGAGACAATTCGGATCCGCCGCGCTGGCTACCCGATCCGCCACACGTTCGCCGAATTTGTGGATCGTTACCGGATCCTGGTTCCCGGCATCAAGCCTTCCATTGCCGAGGAGTGCAAGACCGCATCGGACAAGATCTGTCGCGCCGTGCTGGAAAATGCCGACTTGCAGCTGGGAAAAACCAAGGTTTTCCTCAAGGTAACGGTCGGAATTGCGGTCGAACTTGTGATGTTATCGTATTTGCAATAAGCGTTTGTGAACGATATTTTTGTAAAAACCACTTTTTGAACATTTCTTTATTATTCCACCATTTTTGCCACGGAATGAAGGTTAGCCAATCTGGTCAGTAATTTTTCCTTTAGTACTCTGATTGCTTGTGTATGTGTTGATAGGATGCACAGGACGCGTTTCTGGAGCAGCGCCGGGACCAGGTGTTGACCAAGAAGCTGGTACTGATGCAGAAAGCGATCCGTGGCTGGCATTACAGACGCAAGTTCCAGAAGATGCAGTCCAGCTGCGTCGTTCTGCAGACTTACATGCGCGGCTACCTCAGCCAACTCAGATATCATCAGGTGCCACCGATTGTTTTCAACCAAAATTCACCTACAGAATCACCGTTGTCACTGCAGTTCTAGTATGAAACCGCGCCCAAGATTTTGGTTCAGCATTTCCAGTTTAATGTGCACAACACGCTGGTTAATGGGAATTTTTATTTGTGATACCGGTGCAAGTAAAGGGCATTCTGTTCATCAGGTTTCGGGGTCGAGCACAGATCTTCAAGGTAGAACCGCCACAGGTTGCCAGGTATTTTGGAACTTATGTCCACCAATGCTAACAAAAAGTAATTGAGTTTTTATCTGAATATACTGTATGTACCATAATGAACTGTGCACAACTTTAGTAATGCAAACGTAGCCCAATGAGTAGCAATCAAAATTGTAAGGCGCCAACGGCTACCAGAAGTAACCCAGTTGGCGCTGTTTCGCCAAATCTGTCAAGTTTGTTCGAAATATCAAACTTATAAGTAAATGAAGGTTGTAATTTGTGATGCATTCGTTTAGCTTTTTAGGTTCACTTTATCACTGAGTCGTTACTGCTATGGATTGCAAAAACTAGTGGTCAGTCATAGGACTAATCACTCAGTAAATTACTGTAAATATACTAGATAAAAAACTTTTACACGAAGTTGCCGGCACTGAGTAGATATTTTGTTTTTTTTGCAATATTTCCGAAATGTTTTTGAAATGTTTCGGTGTGTATTTGTAGATGAAGATAGGCTACATGCGATTGCAGGCGCTGTGCAGATCTCGTGTTCTCACGCAGCGTTTCGTCTCACTTCGAAACCGTATGATTGGCTTCCAGGTAATTTGACAGTTTTGTGCAAACGATGAATTGAAACAGTTGACTTAATTACAGTAAATTATTCCACGGTTGCACTTTTGCACTATGTCTGCAACATATAACGATATAACGATATGATATAACGAGTTATTAACTCCACGGGTGCAGACAAGCATGACCAAACGAACGACAGATTAAGTTTATACTACCAACCGTCGGCAAGTGTTTTAAATACGGGGTAGGTAAATCGAGTTTCTGTCTGTGTCGGGTGGCAGGTAACATGTGGCAGGTGACGTTCCGTTGCTCAGCGATGGGTTTCTCGTAAAAGCTTTACACAACTTGAAGCCTGTCTTTGTGAAACTTTGTCGTTGTTTTGTGTTTTTAATATTGTGACGTTGTGTAAAACGATGGATTTGATGATATGTTTGCAGCGCTACTGTCGCAGCTACCTGTTCAGTAACACTTACCATCGCAAGGTGCAGAGCGTTGCCGTACTGCAGGCGGGCATTCGTGGCCTTATCGCTCGTCGTAACTATAACCGACTGAAAATTGAAGTAATATATGGGTCCTACCGTTTTATTCATATTACAACAATTAAAATAAGTTGAAGTTAATTGATTTTACTTAACTACTGATACAGGATACTGGTCGAGATATCAGTCAACGGGCCTATAACCGTATTTGAGGTCAACGTTTGGTAACTTTGACGTAAATTTCAATACAGTTCGTGTCAAGATAATTTCGCCAGGTAATTTGAATTCAAAACACGTTTGGCATTCGTTTACATTGTCGCTGTTCGACGTACGAAATAATTTAATCAAAAATCGCATCACTACAATGTCTAAGTTAAGGTATTTATGATTGGTTTTGCTGATGTCTTCACTGTTTTTTTAAACACGTTTATTTGCCGTGATCAAGCAGGACTCCAATAACAGACCGTAACGAAAATATAGCGGTCGGATTAATGCATTACTCAATGCATTAACAAATTAGCCATTGTTACAGTAATATGATATGATAAATGATTTGCACTGGAAAAACAAGCTGGCGGTTTAATTTCTAGGACTATAGCAGAATTAACACCGTCAAAAGTTTAAGATGTTATTCCAGCCTGTCATCGTTTCTGTTTGCTGCTCTCTGTGTTTGACATTATTATTGTTACTGTGAATGTCAGCGCTGAATGAATAAATAATAAATGGTAATAAATGGGCCAATGTCTTCAGTGAATGTATTTCTTGCTTTGTTTGTGCGGTGGTTCAGTATGAGAAGCGCAAGGAAGCGGAGAGGTTACTGGAGGAAGACCAGCGACGATTGCGCAAAGAAATGAATGCGAAACGCGCGCGCGAAGAGGCCGAAAAATTGCACGAGGTTGTCGCTCATCTATGATATTTTTATATTGCTATCATAACTTCAGTATTAATCTACGTCAAATCAACGAGCAGAGACTCTACGTCTAATTTTAATTACATTAATGATGTGCTATATATAAAGTCATCAAATTAGGC
>Ga0209367_1010873_pt1 | contig 12139 bp, 8 predicted proteins | sample WorMetLIZISLAND2_FD_187412 | JGI IMG/M metagenome (GOLD analysis project Ga0209367, IMG submission 187412) | Marine gutless worms symbiont microbial communities from Max Planck institute for Marine Microbiology, Germany - Olavius geniculatus... ... | reverse complement strand
CAGATATCTCATACACAGACCGAGTTTTGTCCCAAATTTCGTTCCATGGCAACGGGTGTCGATCGGAAAAAATGCAGTTTGCAGCATTCAATGGCCCATCCTCGAAACTCCCCTTCCTACAGGCGCAAAAAACTCGCAGATATCTTTTACACAAGCCGAGTTATAACCAATTTTGTCCCAAATTTCGTTGGCATGGCAACGGGGGTCGGTCAGGGAAAATACAATTGGCAGCATTTGATGGCCCGTCCCCGAAAACTCCCCTATAGGCACAAAAATCTCGCAAAAATCTTCTACGCAAGCCGAGTTATAGCCAATTTTGTCCCAAATTTCGTTGCCATGGCAACGGGGGTCGGTCAGGGAAAAATGCGATTGGCAGCATTCGATGGCACATCCCCGAAAACCCCCCTAGAGGTGCAAAAATCTCGCAAAAATCTCATACGCAAGCCGAGTTATAGCAAATTTTCCCCAAATTTCGTTGCCATGGCAACGGGGATCAGTCGGGGAAAATGCAATTGGCAGCATTCGATGGCCCATTCCCGAAAACCCCCCTAGAGGTGCAAAAATCTCGCAAAAATCTCCTACGCAAGCCGAATTATAGCCCATTTTGTCCTAAATTTCGTTGCCATGGCAACCAGGGAGGGTCCGGGGTAAAATTAAATGACACCGTTAGATTTGCCATCCCCGAAAACCATACCACAGAACCAAAAATTACGACTCTTTCTTATACACAGCCAAAGTTATGACCGTTTAAAGAATTGCTTAATTTTCCCCATAGGCGGCATTGTAATTTTTTCGATTTTTGCGAATAAATACGTTAAATATTAATTTCAAATTTTTTAACCCACAAAAGGCACATCCTTGCGCGAGACCGCGTTGTTTGAGCCATCGCGCGCAAAATTCCGCCGAAGGGTCTGACCTGTAGGTGAGTTTCTGAAAAAAAAGTTTATGGATAGCTATAAAAATTTTTGCTTATATTTCAGCCATTGACCGGGAAGCCCCCCTTGGAGGGATTTGCATAAAATTTTGCATGACGGGTCATCTCGCCGACGTAATCAACCGTGCCAAATTTTATCTCAATCGGGTCAGGGGTTTTGATTCTGTGGGGGGTCGATTTTTTGGCTTTCCCATAAGAAAGAGAAGTCGCCGTTAACACAGGGCTTGAACTACCGTTCAGCCTGTGATAGCACTTGTAGGCTTATATTAAGTCGTTTGTATTCGTCGAGTGTCGCCACCATTCTTAGCGCAGGTTTGAACTTCCTGGTCGCTTGGAGTTCTATCGATCAATCATTCATTCATTCAATCGTTTAATGAATCAGACAATGTTATAGTGCCCTATCTACAAATAGTTAGACCGATAGTGTATTACAGTGTCATAAACGGGTAAACAGGTAAGTCTCCAAGGCTTTGCGAAAAGCCACTGGGGTGGATTCAGTGTTTTTGATGTGGTGAGGAACCAGGTTGTTTGATGCAGGGCGTAAATGTCCGTACCCGAGCCATGAGTGGTTCTGTAACGACAAAATTCACTGCATTCAAAGAATTTCCTTCTGCGATGGACGAAACGATTGCGACGATAGATCCGACGAAGCCGTTTGTGAACGTAAGACACGTTTATTTAATTGGAAATTTCATCATTCCACACATGACCACGGCATCAAATGGTTTAGCAATATGCTCGGAGACTGAATGGTCAACGCAGGGCTATGCCGCTTACACGTGGCCAGTTGTACAATTAAAACACAATACGTACGATAATAACTGATGGTCTATTCAACAAAACAGAAACAATGGCTTAGCATTGACAGAGGAATGCAGGGGGACGGTCAATAAGTAATGACCCTCGTCTCAATGAATTTGATTATTTTTTTCACCATTTATCAGTAAACGCACATTCTTTAGGAACTTATTATGAATTTGGTGCAAACAGACGTCAGTGCGCAACACTAAAAGATTAACATAGATGCAATAAATGTCCAAAAAAAATTTAAATGTTCGTAATAGTTAAAAACGATAAGTGACATATTTGTGACGCATAGTGATCACATTTTTGCCATTACTTCTAAAGACGTACTCGTAAATGTAGGCCTAGTAGTTATGACCTCGAGTAACGGAGCTCCCTTAAATCCACTGTTTTGTACAGCTGTACTGTTGGACTGTACAGCGCACCACATTGTACAACAATAGGCCTATGTATGGGGTTTGAAGGCGCTATACAACGAGCCGTATAAGAAAAGTTTACGCTTGTATTGGTTGGTGTGAATTATAGCGAACATGAAATGTACTTTCTCAGAGTGGCGCTGTCGTCGTGATAGTCAATGCATTCCAATCTGGTCGCGATGTGACGGCGTCCAAGATTGCAAGGACTTAACCGATGAAATGGGTTGTCGTGAGTACACAAACAACTTTTCGTGTATTATTTTATAGTCTATACACATCGCGTCAGAAAAAAATTCATCTAAACATGTCAAGACAACTTTATGAACGGAAACGAGAGCGCCAAATTTACAGAACCTGAAAACGACAGACAGCTTGTATTGGTTGCTTACACGAATCAGACTCGCGCTTTGACAATCTCAGAAGTGGCAGACGATTGGTGTGAGCTATCATACCACGGCACACTGTGGGGGCATCTATCGTTCACACCAGCAAACAATTGGGCAGCTATGCAGCAGACATACCGCCGCCCCAATCATTCACTCTAGTCACACCTTCACCCCAGAGCCCGCAAGTTACTACTCATTATCCGCATTGCTGAAGGTAGATAGCTAAGGGTAGATAGCTAAGTTGGCCTGAGCATGCAGGCCGTAGGTTAGCAACTTGCTTAAAGCTACATGCTAATGACCCGCGATAAGATTCGAACCGCAACCTGAAACCTACGAGTCCGACACTCTTACCACCAGACCACTTGCGCCTACATAGAGCGTACTATTAGCAAGAGTGGATATCTGACGTCATTAATTTGATGTCGATGACGACGAGGGTGATGATGTTATGGCTATAGAGGAGTGGACCTGTCTGTGGAGCCAGTTCAAATGCTCGGAAAGCCATTTGTGCATTGACAGAAGATTGGCGTGCAATGGGGAACTTGACTGCGCAGAGGGCGAAGACGAGAATCATTGTGGTACGTAATAGGGTGTTTACACGATCCAGCAAACGTTCAGCATTAGCAAGTGTATTTTGAATGCATTTGCTGGAAGTTTGCTAGACGTTTGCTGGATCGTGTAAACACCCCATAAGTGCCAGCTCGTTATTGCAATAAAACTTTATAAGCGTTGTACTAAAGCGCATTTTTATCGTTTTTATTATTGTTGAGGTTTTTTTAAATTGTTTAATAAGCGTTAAACTACGGTAAACAATAAAGCTTCTCTTTCATTAGTAGATATTTTATTTAATAAAAGCGGTACAAACAAAAATAAATTCAACTCAAGACACATTCATATTATAAAAAATTAGTAGATGAAATAATTATTACGACGGATAAAATTAAAATTCTTAGTATAGATCAGACTGTTTGGAAAAGGTATGAATGAAATAACAACAGATTTTACATTTAAATATGTCTACCTTTATTGTCATGCCATACCCATTATAGAGCAGCTTTTGTGTTGAAAATTTTATCTTGTCTACCTTAGTGACATTAGGCCTAAGTATCTTTAAAACAAAAAATTAAAATGCTGTTGTTCTAACGAGCAGTCATAAACTGATTTTGTTACCTTTGCCAAAGAGGTTATGTTTTTGCCAGAGTTTGTTTGTCTGTGTGTCAGCAAGATAACTTAGAAAGTTATGGAAGGATCTTTCTGAAATTTTCAGGGAATGTCGGGAATAGCAAAAACTACAAGTGATTTAATTTTGGGGGTGATCAAGTTTTTATTTATTACTTGTCACTTTGTACGCGTGTTGTTTCTTAATTTGTTCATCGAGTGATCGATTACGGACGTGTGACAGACGAATGGCCGTGTCCACATCAGGAGGTTGTTACGGACGAGGGAAAGGTTCTAGCGACAAGCGGAGCGTACTGGCGCTGTGACAACATGGCCTGCGTCCATAGAACGGCCGTTTGTAACGACGTCTACGACTGCAAGGACAAATCAGATGAACGACATTGCCGTAAGTGAAATTTATTTAACTTTTTGTTTCATGTGGCGCAGTTCAAAGATTATTTTCGTTGCGTAAATCGCGAGTCAATCGCAGTTTCAACGCATATCAGTAGGCATGCCGATAGGCTACCGCTACACCTTGCAGGTAAACTGTGTTCTCGTCATACGATAATGCCTCGCTGCTTGTCTACGTAAATGCCGTCGGTAATGCAATAAAAATTGTTTTTTAAGAACGTTGTTCAGCGGATAGCTCTGTTGGTTTTTCGATGCCATTCGTTGAAACTTTTGGCTATTTTCAAGTACATTGGGATAGCTATAAAAGAGAAAAACAAGCTGCGGTACAGTACTTTTATGGTCAGTCCCAAAAATATGTGCATATTTTTTCCAGTTGGCTATTTATTTCTTAGTGCGTCAGTTTGACAGTTGGGCAGCTTAAGCTTATAATTAATTTTTAGCAGTGATGCAGGCAGAAGTATTTCAAAAGGAACAGGTAGCGTCTGTAGGCCAACAAGCGCTGATATAGGGTCGGGTATAAAAAGCTTCGCTCACCAAGAACCGTATAGGCACGAACTCCTTCATTTCAGTTTACTGTTAAGTTGCTGTACAGTTTGCAAGACTGCGTTTAATATAGTAAAACGGCATGTTGTTGCTGTCGATGTTGCTGACAGTCTGCGCCAAACACTGCGAATCCGACTGCAAGAAGCACGGAGTCGGAAAATGTGACTTCAAATGCTTCCAAAACTACACGCTCGACAACAAACACGAGTGTAAGAAGCACGCTATGTAAATTAATAAATAATTTACTAATCTGTTATTATTTCAACTGTTTAAACACATTAAAATGAGCAACTATTTAAAAAGACTTTGAACGAATTACAAGTAATTTGAGCAAAGCTTATGAGACGCGCGACAGCCTAGCAGTTCCTGTTCGCAGGTTGTCTTGGTCATTCTCCATCCATTTCGTCGCAATTCACTCTTGAAATCGGCGCCGCAGCCACAGATTGCAAAAATAACAGTAAACCCCTTTATTTAGGGGGTTCAAGGTCATTCAAAGTCATTGATGTTGACACCACTACAAACTTACACTATTGCTTATTAATGATAAGCAACATGTTTGTGGATATCTGAAACTATTTTCACTTTACACGAGCCAATAGCGATAAAAACCACTTTTGGGAAAGTAGCCGTCTTTGACGACCGCCTACGCTTAATGCTGAAAATTTTATATCCAGGCTGTCTTGATCTATAACCAGCCATTTCGTCCCAATTCACTGTTGAAATATGCGCTGGAGCCAAAAATTGCAAAAAAATTCACCAAAACTCCTCTATTGGGGGTTCAAGATCGTTTAAGGTTATCGATATTGACAAATCTAAAAAGCCCGTTACTAGTGCTTGTTATGTACTTATCTACAACCGATTTCACACTATACGAGCCAATAGCAAAAAATAACGTCTTTTAGGGGGTATCATTCTTTGACTCTCTCGTTTGAGGGGAACCCCCTCACCCAGGGCACGAAATGTTGTCACTAAAAGTTAAAGTCCTTGAGGCAGCCCACAGTAAAGATTTCGTAATTCTAGATGTCACCGTTTTGATACAGTACCAGGGTGTGACGGACGGACGGACGGACGGACAGACGGACAGACAGACAGACACCTCGACGATGGCTAAGACGCGCGAAGCATTACATTTGTTGCGCGTAAAAATAATATTGTAGTAGTAAAAATTGCGCTTAAGTTCACGTAGTTTATGATTATTTTACGGAGCAGTGAACACTGCCAGTTGACGTTTTTTATGTTGCATCTGCAGGCATACAGAGCTTTAAAACTGGAGTGAAGAGCGTCAAAGTGAAGATTCGAATAGCGGCAATCGTAGTGTTGGTGATAGTCGTTCTGCTGCTGGTGGCGCCACTGGTCACTGCCTACGTGCTCTGGTTCAAATATCATCGCACTCGCAACCTGCCCGATCAAATCGAACACGAACCTCCCACTTTCTGGGACAAACTTTGAACAATACACAAAGACCCGATTAATATTCACATGCCTTAGTTTCTACAGAATATACACTATGTCTCAAAAAACATCCCGGACATTTTCGATTCTAACTTGAACATAAATTATCAGATTTTTATAGTCTTTGGTGTGAACATTTTTGACAAAACTTGCCACCAAATCACTATTCAGTTTTTTACTTCACCCAATGTTTGCTTTTGCAGTATCTAGGGAAACAAGACCAAGCGAAATATGCGTTAAAATATACCAAAAAACTGGGAAAAACATTCTCATCGTTATTGATCGTAACGCGAAGTATGATTGTCAGATTGTAATAATTTTTGGCACAGATATTTTTGACACAACTGCTATTAAATGACAGTTTAAGTTTCTGCCTCACCCAATGTCTGTTTTTGCATTACCTGGAGATAGCTGTCCAAGCAAAAAACGTTGAAATGAATGAAAAAATCAATAAATTCCGTCTGTTTAGATTTGTAGCCCTCAAGAGCCAGTAGATTACAAGGTTTGACTGTCAAGCAGCAATGTGTCTACCAGATGACGTTCAGGAATGTTTATGAATTCAAGAAGCAACTGGTAAAGTCTGGATTAGTCTGGAGCAGAACATTAATAGACACTGCTGTTAATGAATAAAGAAAGCCAGCAATAGCTGGCTACTGTCAATCTTACAATCCTTCTGCTGGTTACTGTCCATAATATAACTGTACAGGACTAATTCTTGTGTTTGCACAATGGGGCAACATTTTGATTAGTTTTATTTCAGGCAGTTGAAAAACGAAACAATTGAATGAAGTATCAGCCAAAGTGTCAATAATGTGAACAAAATGTGCGTTTGTGCGTTATTTAGATTAAGTGAAAAATGTAATATTTTGTTAGTTATTATTTTCCCAGGTAATGCAGGAAAAGACGTCGTATGAGGTGGAAAACTGGATGATTTTTTAATGGCTAGTTGTCTCAAAAATATTCCTACCAAAAATTATTAAACTTTAATAATCCTTCTTCAAGTTGCAGTCCAAAATGTTCAGGATGTTTCTTGAGACACAGTGTAGGCCTAATCTTATCAGTATGTCCGTACATCAACGAAAAGGTAGCATTCGTCTGAACCATTTTCAGCCTTTGTACTGGTTTAACTATTTCTCACTGATTAAGTGTCTAATCTTGATGTAACTGTGACATTGAGGCGTTTATGCGACACTTTCTGCTTGGATTGACTGACAGACTGATTGACTGCGCGGTTGATTGTACGATTATGAAAATTGTTTATTTTTGTGTTAAACCGATTGTAATTGCAACTGCATTATACAAGTCATCATAATTTCTGTTAATGTTTTTTGCAACGATTTAAGCATATAGCAAGTTTATAGTTGAAGTAAAAATTGCAAGCTTTCGTTGCGTTTTATTTTTGGCTTTTTGTAAAAACTGCAATAGTAAACAAGAAATATTATTAGATTGTGACCAGTCTAATGTACTCATCGCGCGCATTATTTTTTCCTGTATTCTTTTAAGTGCTTTTTTGTTCCTTTCAACTTGTATTAGAAACCTGGTGTCAATTTGAGACCGGTCTGTTATTAATGTGAAGTTATTCGATTCTGGTAGCAATCTCAGTGATCACATACCTGTCGTGGTCAGTTTTGACTTTCAGCTGAGTGTGTCCCGTATCTGTTCACAAGCAAATAAGAAGGGCAACAAGTATTTTCCCTGGAGGTGGGATAAGTCTTGTTTATCTTCATACTACGAGGCATCACGTATACAACTTGATGGACTTGGTGTACCACACCATTTGGGACAGTGTGAGCCAGGCTGTAATGAGGTTGATCACATCTCTCACATTAACGATATGTATAATAGCATTGTGTGTGCCTTATATAATGCCTCTTTGGCTACCATTCAGCGCATACCTGTTTAGTCTTTTAAGCTTGTTCGGGAATGAAGAACTAGACCGATTAAAAGGTTTCTGGCATATTCTGGCATAATCTTTGGCTTAGTGCTGGCAGGCCGTCATCGGGTGTATTGAATAATATCAGACTTAGATGTAAAAGCAAATATAAACATGCTATTAGGACTGCTTATAATAGCTATGAAAAGAAGTTAACGGATGAGATGTATGATCACTTTGTGCATAAAAATATTCCAGAGTTCTGGAAATGCTGGAATACTAAGTTTAGGAAGAATGTCAATAATCATGTGAATATAAATGGATGTACGTCTGATGTTGGAATTGCTAATGCGTTTGCTGATCATTTTGCTAAAGTTTATTACAACTCACATGTAGATTGTACAGTGAAGGACACCTATCAGTTTGTGCGTGATAAATGTAAGCAGGTCGATGATAAGAGAATTGGTGCTTGTGTTGATGGTGTTTCAGTAGAACTGATAGACGAATGCATCCGTGATATGAAGAAGGGTAAAGCTTGCGGCCCTGATGATCTATCTGCTGAGCATTTGTTGTACGCACACCCATCTCTTGTTGTACACTTAAATATATTGTTCAAAGGTATTTTGTTACATGGCTCAGTACCAGATAATTTTGGTGCAGGTTTCTCTATCCCGTTGATTAAAGACAAAACCGACAATGTTAATGATGTTAATAACTACCGTATTATTACATTGTCACCAGTAATCTCTAAGTTGTTTGAAATGGTAGTACTGTCTATATGTGATGAATATCTTGTTTCTGATTTACTACAGTTTAGTTTTAAGCGTAATATTGGATGTTGGGATGCTATTTTTACTTTCAGGCGTACTATTGAATATTTCAAACGCCATGGTGGCTCTGTTTATGCTGCTTCGCTTGATATTAGGAAGGCGTTTGACACTGTTCATCATTATAAATTATATGAGTCTTTACTATCCTATGGTGTACCTTGGATTGTTGTGGATGTACTTTGTAACCTGTACAGTAAGATGTCTGTAGTTATTAAATGGAATAGTGCTTTGCTTTGTCCAAGACACTATGTGTACAAAGTGGTGTTAGGCAAGGTGGCTGTATATCTCCTACTATTTCTGATATGTTTGTAAATACTTTTATTGTACAATTAAGAGAGTTGTCTGTTGGATGTTATATTGGTACAAAATTTGTTGGCTGTGTATTGTATGCCGATGTCATAATTCTTTTAAGCCTTTCTATAGTTGGGCTGCAACGTATGTTTGACAAATGTTTTGAGGTAGCAAGTGTTTTGTCCTTGCAGTTTAATGCATCTAAATCGCATGGTATAGCTTTTGGTAAAACATCCAAGTTTTCATTGCCTGTGATGGTGCTTGGTGGTACGACTCTGTGTTGGAGTTCTTCAGTCAAGTATTTAGGTGTTTATTTGCTTGGTGGAAGTTCATTAAAATTTGACATTATGCCTGTTAAACGGGCATTTTATGCTGCGTGTAATAGTATTTTTATACACGGTGCTGATGTTGATGAGTTAGCCTTATTGTCATTACAAGAGTCGTACAGTCTGCCGGTATTGATGTATGCCATGCCAGCTCTTTCTCCAAAGAGCAAACAACTTGATGAACTGAATGTTTATTGGAATAATGTAATTCTAGGATTTTTAATTATAACAAATGGGAATCTGTTAAGAGTGTTCTATTTCACATAAATCGTCTTAATATTACACATTTAATTATGATGCGAAAAATTAATTTTTATCGTCGTCTGCATATGTCAAGGAATTGTATTTTGCACAATGTTTTTATGTCGTTTCTGTCATGTTGTTGCGATAGCATGTGTTGCTCGGTTTTTATTAACGAGTCATCTGCCACGAAACTTGTAACTGATTATTTTGAGTGTTATGTTAATTCTAGGCTGTTTTTATGATGGACGATTTTATTATAGGCGGTGTTTTTTTATCTGCACAGATCTGTCTTTTCTTGCTGTCTGTTTTTGTCTTTATGGCGAACAAACGTGTTCAATATTATACTAATAGTGACTGGCGTCGAGGAGATTATTGGAAATTGTCCCCCGTCTATCAAACACAGTTATGGAGATATGGCGCCTCAAAGATAATAGAGTCACGACCTTGACCTTTCTGGGTCACGTGACATCATCTGTCACGTGACCATTCGACTTGCGGTGGTCGACTTTTTACGGGTGGTCCATTGTGACCATGCGTCTATCTAGCACAGTTATCGAGATATGGCCGTTTGAAGTTTTTCCAGGAAGGCTTTTCCAGGCACAGAGGTCGGCCGGTCGGTCGTCAATATTACACTGATAATTGTACAAAACATCAGTTTATACACTTGTTGACAGCGACATGCAATAAGTGACACATCGAAAACAGCCAAAATCATAAAAAGGTGATATCACTCACCATCACATCGTCTAACTGTCAATTTCATTTACACGAAATTTCTTATGTGAGCTAAGTAGTTGTACCATAAAATCGAACAAAAATGAAATTTAACATGGCGTCGGCCATTATTTTGTATTTTAACAAAAAGCATTACAAATCAGCTGCCGACTAAAAAAAGTTAATAAAATTTTTCAAGAATGTGGTTAGTTGCTACTGGAAATAAATCACGTGACCAGAATCGAAAAAAGTAGTAAATTCAAGATGGCGGTAGTCACCTTTTTAAATGTCGTTCATCACTTATAACTGCTTTTTCACCCATCTGCATGAAATCTGGTATGTAGACTAAATTCGCTGTCCCACATACAGGCTTGCCATTATATTAAACAAATAGCAAAATGCAAGATGCTAGAAATTGTAGTAGTAGTAGTTGTTGTTGTTGTGTACAAAGTAACTGTTCGGTGACCTTTCAAACTTTAATAAAACCGCAAATATTATATATAAAAACTGCAAGCAATTCATTTAATGTTGTATAAGCGCTGATGTAAAACTGCAAAAATCAAAAAGTATAAGTACGAACATTATGCATCAGCTTAGACATTTATATCTGGCTACTGAGAACAGATTAAATGTCTAAGCTAATACATTAGTTCGTGCTTATACTTTTTGATTTTTGCCGTTTTACATCAGCGCTTATACAACATTAAATGAATTGTTTGCAGTGTTTTTATATATAATATTATAAAGGCTCTGTTGTGACCATGCGTCTATTTTTCACCGTTATGGAGATATGGCGCCTCAAACGTTGAACACTTGTTGACGGACGCACGCACGAACGGACGCTCACGTGATTTTATACTCTGCCCAATGCTGTGCATTGCATTGGACAAATAACAAATATTATACATGTATGTACTAATAGTCTAATAACCGTTTAGCTGCGTCTGTCCCGCTGCTTGTACGTTCATTGTAGCCTGTCTTTTAAGTGTTCAGCGACGCATAACGATCAAGTAGCTATTCTCTCTACAAATTTTACACGTGAGTGAACGCATTTAGTCTAAGTCTATGTTTGAGATCACGTAAGCTTACACTGCTGTGTTTTTCAATGCGGCTCCTGCTAACTTCCCGGTTTACATAGGCTCATTATCGGCCATTTATTACGTCTACAGAGATACAAGAAGTACTGGAAATAATTCGAAATGTTTCAACTAAATATAGTCATCTCTCTGCTTGTGATCGTTTTCATATCAGGTATGTGGACTTTACTGTATGAAAGCTTTATGCAGCAATGACCTTTTAAATTCGACCAGCCATGCGTCATTTAACCTTTGCAGATATTGTACAAGTGTAGCAAAAGGCGATGTTTGTCCCAACAGTGGCGTACAAATAAAAATACGATGAGCACCACAACGTAATTCGTTGTTTGTAGGCCCCTGTTTGTCACAAATATAAAAATCTATTCGTAACATTTTTGCAAATGCTAACAGTCAGAGACGCACAAAAGAAGAACGTAAAACATTACCGCTTTTCTAGTACATTAATTGGTATATTGTAATGATAGACTAATATGCAACACATGAAATACACAACTTATAGCATATTAAAAAGTAAAGCGATTTTACAGTGATCGGGGATCACAGGCGTGCGGTAGCACAGTCCTGTGTTAATGGCGACCGGCTAAGTAAAGGGAGAATGGCGAAATTCGACCCCGCGCAGATCCGAAACCCCTGAACCGATCGACACAAAATTTGAAACAGG
>Ga0209367_1010872_pt1 | contig 12140 bp, 8 predicted proteins | sample WorMetLIZISLAND2_FD_187412 | JGI IMG/M metagenome (GOLD analysis project Ga0209367, IMG submission 187412) | Marine gutless worms symbiont microbial communities from Max Planck institute for Marine Microbiology, Germany - Olavius geniculatus... ... | reverse complement strand
GTGTAGTGTAGTGTAGTTGAGTTTATATTCAGTGTTTGTTTCTATCGGTGTATTCTTGTAGTGTTATAAATTTGTATTGCTCATAGCAGTGTTTGATGCACGTTTGATGCGTCTCGTTAAACCAGTCATTCATTCATTCACTAGAGTCCTTGTGGGGAAGTTCGACATATTAAGCACTTTTTAAGTATTATCATCCACAAATAAAGCAGCACAATTGCAGTAAGTCAAAAAGTTAATAGTACAAGTTCAACCTCAACCAACACCACATACGTACTTGACATGTTCATACATCATCAGAGCATAATAGCAATGAAATTAGGGGGGTCTTCACTGTCGAACTTCCACCGACTATGTGGGTAAGTTGGACACCTACAGTAATGGACTATAATGTCACTCATAGATCAATATAGACTCCCGGCCCATGTTGATTTTTCCTCTCTCGTTAGGTTCAAGGCTTTTCTTAATCGTATTGATTTGTCTAATTTTCTGTTATATTGTGTTGATTAGGGTAGATGTTAGTGTTCCTTCTGGAGCCTTTCTATCCTTGGCTGGCATTTTGTTGTTTTTAGTGCGGTCCGTAGCTTATTGCAGCCAATCAGTCATCACCAATCAAACAATCAGTCGAAACAAATTTACGTATAGCGCCATATGTCGCGAACGAATCAAAGGCGCATTCATCATACGCGTTCATCTTAGCAGCAAACTGTCGGATTTGATTGACAATATCCCGCCAGATATTCGTTTTGTAGGCGGCATCAACGTCCTGTTCTGTCTGTCTGTCTGTCCGTCTATCACACTCGTGCACCGTGCTGAAGCCGTCGGAGAGAACGAGCTGTCACCCGGAAGGAACAATCATGAGTGCTGCGTGGTTGTAGATCAGCGTGTGCAGAAAAAAAACTGAACTCAAAAGTGTGTTCAAAGCGACAGAAATGCTAAATAGTGAAATACTAAAGTGAAATAATAAAACGAACTGAAATGATATAGTCTAGTTTTGCTGTTTCGTTCTATTTAGGCTATGTTGCTGTGTAAGTATCCCATTCACGCAGGTTAGTTAAAATCCCAGAAATTGTTTATTTAAAGGCCGGTTCACACTAGCGGGTTGGTGGCGTGGCGTAGTTGGTAACGCGTTTCGGATGGAACGAAGTTACTCTACGCCGGGCCCGGTAAGTACTTAGATGGGTGACTGTCGCAGTACGGAGCCAGCCAACTAGGTCGACTCAGCCTTCTACCCTCCGTGGGATGGTAAAATGAGTACTGGCGGTGGTCAAGGCCGTCGCTAGGGAAGAAACGGCGAGTTCTGCGCAGCAGTAGGCCCTGTGGCCAGGACTGCAAGCATACCGATCCAGTCGGTCTCTGGCCGACTTGGGCTGTATGCTGGCTTAATTGCCGGTGCTCAAAGTGCTGTCATGGGGATGAGCTCCCACGCAACGGGCCTAGCTCAGCTTCGCTGCCTAGTGCCTATGCGAAATCTTCTTCTTCTTCACACTAGCCGTGGCCCGTGAACTCGGTTGCGTTTTTTCCACCCGTGTCCACGGGCCGTGAACACCAATCAGAAAATTCCTTTTATTTTCCGCAGTCTAGCTGATGACGTTCACTGTCAATGTTTATTTTATTTTACCGGTATTATTGAAGTAAATTTTGTGGTTTTTTGTGTATTGTTCGGTCATCCGCAACATAGAACGATACTCAGGTTTTCCTCACACAGACAATTCTTATACCAACGTACTGCTGATGCTATGCTCGATGCGTCGCAATAACCAATACGAGTCCAACAACTACGATTTTTCTTTTTTGGTCTCATATAGGCAGTAATTGATAAAGACGTGGCCAAAAGCAACAACTTCTTCTTATGTTAAATTCGTCCATTTTACAAAATGGCGGCTGAAAATGCGCGACAATGAAGCATGTGATAGCACGGTTCATTTACTGTACACGGCCCGTCAACACGGACCGTGTTTACGGGGCACAAAACCAACAACCATGAACACGGGCCGTGAACCGTGAACACGGCTAGTGTGAACCGGCCTTTAGTGACCGCAGATCATACTGTTGTGACACTGCTGATCACCGAAGATCACTGACTTGAGCTATTTCTGTGACCTAAGCTGATTTGTGATGATCTACCGTCGGTGCCACAGACTCAATCAAAGCCGTAGTCGATGAGATTCGATCAATCGACGGCTTTGATTTCGACCCTCCCTCCCGTCAGCGGTTAGCCGAAACCAGGATGAAGTGCATGACAGAGCCAAAATGGCTGTAGTCAAGCCCCCTATTGGAAAAGTTTGGCTACGGGCCTGATACTGACCTGTACTGGATACTGCGCCCTGATTCTTTCTGAGACTTTGGCGCTTTATAAATCATTCACTTACTTACTTACTTACTTACTTACAAAAGCAATTTCCGGGATCTGCGGTGTTGAGGTATAGACTGCGTGACGCCAATTTCGCCAAGTGTCCGCCCGTGCGCTGCACCGCATAGCGACAGTGTGTCGGTTAAAGCGGCTAAAGTGCTCATATCATTTAGCATCATCGTCATCAATAGCTTCTTCATTCTGCCGTCACTCAAACGCACGCACGCACACACGCTTTCATAAGTTATCTGATTAGTTCTTTCTGTCAGTCAGTCCCTTTGTCCCTGCCTGTCTGCTTGCCTGTCTCTCTGTCTGTTCGTCTGCCTTGGTGAGCGGAACTAGCGCGGCCGGCAGCCGGCCACGTGACCAATGACGTCATACAATATCCGCCGCTCGCCGCAGATCTGGCGCAAGTAAAGATGAGCGACGACGTGGAATATAGGCCTAAGACTGGACCAAGGCTACGACTAAGCATACGGCATCAGATTCAGCTCTTCAACCCATCAGAGACGCCGTCATTATTAGGCCTATAGGTTTTTATATACATCTTTATTCATTGAAGAAATGATAGATTAACACATATGCACATGCATGCAATTAACAACAGGAAAAGAAAAAATAAATAAACACACAGGCGTGATAATAATAACATCAACAATAACCACTATTTGACACTGGTGCCATAATCTACAAAGCTGCCCCCGCATGCGGCATATTTAACATCAAACGTCTTAACGCGATTAGACCACAGTGTACTCAAAGTAAGATTGACACTGACTAATGACATCCATGTTGCTCGTTCGTTTTTTTCATCTTTGATACTTCCAGCTGATTATTTTGACGGATTACGCACTACCGCGTTAACAAGAAATCTGAGTGAATGCTCATGAAACGCGCAACAGCCAAACGGCATCAGTTTAAAATAATTTCGGCGCAATTCGCTCTTAAAATGCGCGTAGCATCTGAAATCGTGAAAAATTCACTAAAACTAGCTTTTTAAATCAGAAGGTCGTTCAAGGCCATCGATGTCGATACCGCCGAAAAGCTTGTCAAACGGCTTGTAGCAGTAGGCCTAAGCCTTTGTCTGTCTGCTATATCACTCTCGCGCTGGACAAGTAAATAGTGGTAAGATAACGATTTCTTAGCGGGTACCCAGATTTAACGGTCGTGTTCGAGGGGAAATCCTTTTACCGAGCGGCAAGAAATGTTGTCGCACAAAACTAGAGACTTATGCAATCATGCGGTAAAATCAGACTTTCTACCCTCTCTTACGCGGGCTTGGATCGGTACAAAGACGTGTCACTAGGACGGATAGACAGACAGACAGACAGAAATACAACAGTTAGGCCGTAATCGATTTAGCAAAAACCGAAACCGGTTTCGGTTTTGGGTTTTGCTCTGTAAATCGATTGCACCAAACCGTTTCCTTCGGACGGTGGAATTAAACAAACAACATGGCGAGCGTCATGGTTCCCATAATGATCGAATTTTTACTTTATTTATTTTTTATTTTCATTTTACTGTTGAAGCTGTATTCCTGTACGTGATAACAATTCAACTACAAGTAAACAAAACAGCAACAAGCAAACGGCTTCCGGTTTTGCCAGCAAAACCTGCTCTGGAGTCGGTTTCAAAAATTAATCTTGGTTTCGCGAAACCGGCTTAATCGATTGCAGAAAACTCTACCCTGAAAGGAAACCGGTTTCGGTTTTTGCTAAATCGATTACAGCCTTAGTATGCTTTGAGCGCTGTAGCGCGTAGTAAACTACACTGTGATCAGTGTGATGTTGTGTAAACGCGTAGAAGTATCTCCTCTGCATCAATGTCTGACGACCGTCGACTCTCAACAACAGCTGACTACCACTACATCATCACGCCCACAGCAGACGCGAGTTCGTCATTTGACAGATCTGTTCAGACGGCGGGTACGACTACGCCGCCACGACATCGACAACGACGACGACAACGACACACCACTACGACAACAGTTAATACGACTCACCGGTGACAGTTGTGCATCACGCGGTGTGCCTCGAACAGCCGGTGCCTCGTCGCCTCTGTATGATGAGTTCAGTCTGGACGCCGACCAAGTCTTCGACGATGAACGTAAATCATTTTCTCGTCTGCTTATTGTTTCACTCGCCTAGCTCAATATGCTGCCAGCCGATGTCCAGTCCCGCCGCCGTTCAATTTTACAACCGCGTAAGCCATTTTACGAAATCAATGCAATAACAGCACGGTTCATTTAAAGCAATTTAAACCTAAAATTGTTCGACACTCAAAGATATGTAAATTATGATAAAAATGATAGCTTTAGTCTATCTGGAACACATATTGCCGGTAGGTGGGGGGGTTCTGTCCTAGGTGGGTTGCGACCTAGGGGGTTTCGTCCTACCCCTGTTGAAGAGAGGGATTTCGTTTTAGGGGGTTATGTCCAGGGGGTTATGTTCGGACACCGGATTTGTTACGTTTGTCTTTATTATAATGAATGACATGGAGTAATATCGACTAACCTGTTTCTTGAATATTTGAGTCCATCGATTGATGAGTAAAAATAGGGACGATTGCGCTACCGGTAATTAATTTGTTAAATCTCACTCGGTGATTATCCTCGTTAAAATGCATACTTTAAAAGTCCTATGCAAAATGTTGATCGTTTTTAACTTTACGTCTATCAGGAATGCAGAAGACTCCGAAAATAAGGTAAAATGTGCATGTTCGTCGACGCGATCGACTCAAATCTACAGTTGAGTTGAGTCGCGTCGTAGGTGTGAATTGGCCATTACACGCCAATTGAAACTTGAGTTGACACGCTAAATCGGTCGCTAATATCAGCTGTAATCAAATCAACCTATCAAGCACACAGGGAGAGAGACATGGTGAAAAGAGATAAAGAAATCTACGACGATTCGTCTCTAGGGGACCTTGGCCAACGTGCACTAAGTCGTTATTACTTAAGCCGTTCGTTAATCCCCGAGTGAGTGCCATGTGTGGGGGGGGCGAGGCTGATAATCTGTCTGCAGGCTACATGACCGTGCGATGCCGATGGACCACGGCAGACGCGCTGACGCACGCACAGACACATCGCGCCTGGTAATTACTGATGAAGTCGTAAATCGAACATCGTCGTCGTCATCGTCATAGCTTCTGTATGTCGCTATGACAACCAGGCGTGCGCAGCTGCTGTAGCCGCATCTGTCCATACAGATTTCGTCATTCGTGCCGATATATCATCTGCTCCGCCACTCTCGGTTTTCGTGCAAATAAGCCTAAGAAAGAAAGTAAGAAAGATAGCTTAAAAGGCGCAATTTAACAGTTAGCCACAATGCGCCGCAATCTTAACACCCGAATAAAATGTATTCACCAACCGCTTTCTAACTGTTCAAACTTAAGGTCAGTTTGTCTCAGATGAGCTCAGTGGTGATTCTAGCCTTCAATATCTGGGGGGCACGGCCCCATAGCGAGCGCGGTAGGTGCGAGGTGCTAAGCCGGACTGGGTAGCGAAGATTACAGGACATTGTAGCAGAGAGACGACTTCGGATGGCAGGCCATATCATCAGGATGCCACCTGGACGACCAGCCAATCACGCCATGTCATGGACCCCTCGTGGTAGTGGCAGACGACGAGGTTGTCCAACGAAGACTTGGCGGTCTACATTTAAAGAAGACTTGGTGGACCGAGGAGTCGATTGGAACAGCGTCCGGGCTGTGGCTACAAACAGAAGCAGATGGCGAACTCTTGCTGACCATTGTCCTGACAAGGACCGAAGGATTTAAGTGCTAGGTAAGTAACTTACTGGAGATTGCACGACGAGCAGCAGGCGAACAGGTACTCATTGCTTACATGGACGTGTGATTTTATGGCAAAATACAATAATATATACATACATATATACAAGTGCTTAAAACTGCAATCTTTCACTAATTTGTCCAAAATGGCGACCAGCCCAAAATTTAGCATTTTTGGACAAAAATTTTCAGACAAGATGATTTTCCGAGAAGTTTCCGACAACCCGAAATTCAGGAAGGCAATCCTCCGCCCTACTTTTCTCCCTGGCACGACGCCAGTGACTGCGAAAAAAGTACTTGCAAGTTACTGCCGCTGCTCTGTATCGTTGCAGCATTATAGTGATCGAAGTGTGAATCACGTGTTGTTCATGCGTTGTTGTTTGATGGTTTAATTGACGCAGCAGCTGTGGGTGGTCTGTTGAGTCAATATCGAGGACCCGATAACGTGACCATGTACAATGACTCATCGGCATTGTGTAATTCCGATGACCTCTTGACCCCAGGGGCCGATGAAGACCTGACGTCACCATTACCAGGCCAGGAACAGCAGGCGCTGCTGCAGGCATCAGCCGTTGTCAATAACTACCCTGCAACTGGTTTGCACTTTTCTGCAGCTCTCCAAGTGGCGCCGTCCAATTACCTCAGATGCGACATCCCGGGCTACAAGGCACCCGCTGACTATAACGGTCAGTAAGTCATGTCTCATTTTGACTCAGCTTGTTTATTGCTGTGTCAGTCGAAACCGATTTGTAAATTCACCTTAAGCAAGTGAACGAGACAACGAGCAAGTTTTATTGTTGTTTTTTCCCAAATAAATATTGTTGTTATTGTATTGTTTTTAATAGCGATGAACTTTCTTTTACCTACGGTCACAAGCTAACAAACCTATTACGATACTCGATTTGTTCGTCTGTTTTTAGTGTTTTTAGCCATAAATCCACCCATTTGTTTTGTCTGTAACGATAGTTTTTGAAAGTAAGTTTCGTTAAAATTGTTTTTAGCTTTTGGACAAACTATGAGACGCTTCCGCTTGCACGCTTTTGGACTTATTATGTATCTTGTGCTTGCGTTGTTGAAAGTTGCGCTTGTCAACTTTACATTAGACGAATGTGTGATGTGTGTGTGAGCGGTAATTTCAAGGCCACATGTAGGCCCAGGTACGCATATTCAGACGTTTGCATAGTAAGCATTACGCAACGCATTAAGTAAGTTTAATTCCGAGTCTGACAATGTAGTGACAAAACCTCAGTGCATGGTTTAGACTGTGCACTGCGCAGCGATCAGAAATGTTTAATAAGCGAGTTTCGATGATGACTTACGTGGCCATGTCATTGCATACAGGCACATTGTAGCGATGTGACTTGGGTCCTATGGCCTAATTTACAAAACTTCCTAGAAATTTTGCTCAGATCTTCTTCAGTTCTCCCTAAGTCAGCGATTTACTTTTGAGTAATTGACTATTATTGAGTTGAGTCGAGTCGGCGTCGTTGCTGTGAATCGGCCATACGTTCTCCCAACCTTTTCTTGCCTTTGTGTGAATCGCGTTTTTTAATAGTTTCGTAACTTTGATTTTCCCCTAAGTTTGAAGTTCTGGTAAGTTTTTTTCTTACGAACCTGTGTAAATAAGGCGACGCACGTGTAGTGATATTGTTACTGATGCATGCAGCGCGTACGCCGGTGCCTATCAGTCCACCGTTGACTGACGACTTGGACGATGTCAAACCTGACTCTGACGCAGTGACGCCGTTTTACCAGCACCGTGACCACGACGTCACCAGGTACACAATAGAATATTCACATCATTACTAGGCGGAATTGCTCTAGCGTAAGCGATACCGCTTATAGCTACACATTTCTCCGTAGCGTGGTCTGTTTGTCTGTCGTCTGACAGCCGTTTGACAAATTTAGATGCCAGTTGGCAGTTACACTTGTCGGGTGCAGTGACCCAAGAAAGAAAAAAATTTGTGTCAAACTGCAATTGCAACTGCAACTGCAAAACGTGCAATTGCTAATTGTTGCCGTCTCCTGTCGAATTTAGACGAAAAGCAATTTCGCGTCCAGTGCTTGTTATCGTCATCATCATCATCATCTTCAGCAGCAGCAGTAACCTAGACCATGTGTAGTAGATGTATCCCTTGGGCCATGGGCTAAGTCACATCTACTACACATCTTTTCTACACAGATGGATCAGCCAAGCGCGGAGGACAGAACACTGATTTGTTCTGACAGTCAGTCATTGTTAAAAGCTATTGAGAACGAGTCCGAAGAGACATGTGAAATAAGAGCTAAGCTACTACAGGTCAAGAGCGACGTTATCATTCACTTGGTTCCTAAACGCATGAACATTCCAGGAAATGAAGCAGCTGACAAGGCGGCCAAGAAAGCCACCACAAAAACAAACTATCCTCCACGGCCAGTCTCATTGACAGCAACTCTGAGCTGTGTGAATAGATCGATCTAAAACATGCCGATCGAGCGTCCAATAACCGCACTGGTCTACAAGAAGTTCAACCAAGCTAAGGATCAGGCTGAAGTCAAGACAGGCAAGGATGCCGTGTTTCTAGCCGAGGTCCGCAGCGGTCATTGCCTGAGCTTCAAGGCGTACCAGCATCTATAATTAATAAAACTCGTCCCACATGTGAGGAAGGTCCAAGCACTCTGGAACACTGGTTCCTGGAATGTGCTGGAACCCAGTCAACACGACTTGACATTTTTGGTGACGCGAACCGGTCGTTGGAGGTCCTGATGTGATGGACCAACCGGGAAAAGCGGTGCTGATGCCACGGCGCACCCTTTAGGCCAGCCGTGTCAGTCCACTGAACCTCTTCCAACAACAACAACAGCAGCAGCAGCAGCTCAGCAACGTGAACAACTCGTTCTCAGACAGTAGCCAGGGCATTGTTTAACTCTAGGCCTATACACAATCAGTCTTTTGCAGAGCTATTTAATACCGTTAAGACGCGTACGCGCCGTACACATATCTCGGGTCCCGGGAAAGAAGAGTAGTGAGACGAGTTAGTTAGGACTACGGACGGCCTTCAGAGCAAGTGATAAAAGGTGAACAGCACGAAAAACGGGAAAGACGGACGAACATGATTTTGTAACAGACGGAATTACCGATTGATGCTTCCACCAGGACTGGTGAATTACGAATCATCTTTGTCTTTCGTACGTCGCCAATTGCATATTTCGGCCGGGGCTGGACTTTCAAATCTCCCATTTCCTAGTGGAGTCAGGGACTGCCATCTAACACTATATGTTATTGGACTCCACAAAAACTAGTGTACCTGCCGAGATTCGAATGACATCTATACCTATATCCGCACGATTGTGACAAAGAGACTGACAGACTACGGAGAAATGTGTTGCAGTAGGCCTAGTCAGAATCGCTTGCAGCGGCAGCGATTTGCCTAATAATGATGCGTGTGGTTAGCGGTGTGTAAACTTCGTAGAGTTGATGTTGTGAAAAGGCCGAGCGCATGGTTGTGAAACATTTTCTGATTGACAATAGAGTGTCCAGTGGTCAGTCATTGGTCAATATATTGCCTACGTATATAGCGGTGGGTCTGAGGTCGATTAACCGACGGTCAACGCTGATAATGTCATCAACTGACCACTGACCACTGACCATGCGGGGGCTCGGTCGGTCAGTCCTGATAGCAGACTGACTAGCGGACCGCTAGCTAGCTCAATCACTGGCAATAGCTGCTCTGGCTAGTCGTCCTCAATATGCTGCAGTTTGCTTCATCTGCTTGACCAACGACTGCCTGAAGATAACGTTACGACTTGAGACGATAGTCTTCGTCTGCTGTGATTGATTGTGGCAGAGGGACGGACGGACGCACGGACAGACAGACGGACAATCAGGTATCAGTAGCGCTACAACACCGGTGACTTATAACCCTCTTTGACCCGGCGCAACGCACGCAACGCGACAAGACAGCTGACGGCGCTTCTAAGTAAGTAAGTAAGTAAGTAGGTAAGCAATCTTTTTTCAACGGTCAAACGCCATTTGCAATAAACAGAAACGTACATCACAGCAAGCTGCAATAGCACAAGTTCATGCAGTCCAAAAATAACGAAAAATGCAAACAAAAAACTTACATTAGACCTAATAATGTTATGTGCAGCGCCTTAGCCTATAGCCTCTATTCTTTCATATCATTGCGTTTTGTTTTGGCTGTTACGCCGTTTGCGTCTGCTGCGGAAAAGTACGCAAGGACTTTGCGTGCGTTGCGTTGCCGGCACGAGTCAGTCAACCATCACTCTGTATACCGGTAGGTTGACAAACCTGACGGGGGCGCAGGAAATGACGGACATGAAAACGCAGGACATGAAACTATAGGCCTAGCTTACAAAGCGGCAAACATTTGAGACGATCGGATAGATTGAGTAGATTTAGTATTGCTCCACAGTATTCACATTGTACATAGTCTGTATAGGTTTATAACTTGGTTGTGAGGTACTGACGTACTTATAATTTAACATTCATTGACTTCCGTCTGATTTAAACAGCTGTACATTAGCAGACACATTAGCTGACCAAATGTTTGGTTCTTAGAACCAACCAAATGTGTCAACCAAATTGTTGGTTGCAACAACCAATTTTGATTGGTAGGCCTATGCACATTTGGTTGTGGCAACCAAAAATTTTGAAACGTCGTTTTTTAAAGAAACAATTTTGCTGTGGCAACCTTTTATTTGGTTGCTACAACCAAATATTTTAAGGGTGTTGGCCTAAAGACTCTTTAACGTTCGACAGCGTTATAGAAAATTTGTTATGTCTGCAATGATAAGACAGATTTCAGCGAAGCTGAACTGTAGTGTTTAGAATGAATGTCGTTTTCTGTGTGAAAAGTTTTATTTAACGCAGTGCGGGTTTGCGCTTCTTATCAAAAATGTTTAGGGAACACTTTCTGTGGACACAGTGTAGGCCTACAATAACTGTAAGTACAATATGTCCTGCAATTTCATGTCCTGCAATTTTGACGGTCCGTCGCTTCTATGTCATCATTATCATCATCACCATCATTTATTTATATTTCATAAATCGCCGCCAGCAAGCAATAATAGTAACATAAGATAGACTAATATTTTGCAACGGTACCAAGACAAAAGCTATAATAGCTTATGTTAGTACTCGTCCCTAACCAAACAAATATTACTCAAATAATTAATTGTGCACAAACAATTAAAAAAATCATATGCGATAGCTCACGTACAGTTAACCACACAGTCTCATAAATATGAACAATTAAACACATTGTTACCACGACAATAAACGTATAAGAAATATATAGCATTGAAACCAAAATCCAGTATTTGCAATGCAACTATAATAAGGCGATGATTAATTTGAAATAGGAATAATGTTAAACATAGCAAGATATTGTCTAGAAAAAAATGACTCGTTTTATAAAACGATAGCAAATGACTTTTCAATGAGGACTTGAATGCTTTAAAAGTTGGTAAACCTGGTATATAGTCTGGTAAGGAATTCCAGTATTTTGGTGCACGGATTCGGACAGTAGCAGTTACAGGCCAATCTCACTGTTGTCAGTGCCGGGCAAGGTTTTTCCCATGTGCTTCTAAAACGGCTGCAGCCCCTTCTTACTCGTCAGCGAGAACCTCAGCAATCCGGTGTAGTGGAAAATTCGTCGCACCGGAAAATTATTCCCACACGCAGCAGTACGGGTTAGGGTTAAGATTAAGGATAGGGTTAAATTTAGGGTTAGGAGTAGGAGTAGGAGTAGGGTTAAGATTAGGGTTAGGAATAGGGCTGGGGTTGAGGTTAGGGTTAGGGTTAGCGTTAGCGTTAGCGTTAGTTACATTATGACAATATGGAGGGGGGAAGAATTTTCCAGGTGCGACAAATTTCCCACGACACCGGCTTCACACGCAGTCGCTCGACAATCGACGCCATGTTGACGTTACGTCTCCTGGCCGAGTTGCATCGAGAATTTCGAAAGCCCCTGCATGTGGCTTACATAGACATTAAGGC
>Ga0209367_1010871_pt1 | contig 12143 bp, 9 predicted proteins | sample WorMetLIZISLAND2_FD_187412 | JGI IMG/M metagenome (GOLD analysis project Ga0209367, IMG submission 187412) | Marine gutless worms symbiont microbial communities from Max Planck institute for Marine Microbiology, Germany - Olavius geniculatus... ... | reverse complement strand
TTTCTTCTTCAAGATTCTCTTTTCTTGAACTAGACTTAGTGTCTCTGGTGTAATCCATTTCTTAGTTATCATCTCTTTCTCTGGAATCGTCTCTTCTGCAGCTTTCTCCATAGCCATGGCAATCCTAGAATCCCTAGAACACTGCGACGACGTTCATTAGCTGTCAGCGACGTGCCTGCACAACGAAACGATGCACCAAATGACTGAGTCGGCCCAGTGCAACCGTCCGTCTGACCTTTGCAACAGCGCATATTAGAGGACTTTTAACGTTATGCATTATATACATTTACGTTCTGCTTACTTACTTGAGCTAAAAATTGACACACCGTTTAAACCTGTTTTTACCATAATTATCTTGGTTTCCTACGCATTGTATTTTTTTATTTAAAAGCTCGTACGAGACGGACAGACGGACAAACAGACAAACGGACGAGCAAAACCAGTAGTAAGGCCTACTAGGGCAGCCGCGTAATGAAGACTGAAGACGGATGATCCTTGTTTTGGATATGCATATGACTTATGTATATATTTATACATAAGCCAAAACCATAGCAAGTTCAACGGCCAAGATTAAAATCGCATTTAATTTTTACGACATCGGTCTGCATCTAGCAACAAGCAAAATCCAAACTAAGCATCTAAATAAACAACGTGCTTTAAATTATTGTATACGAAATCGTCGAAATGTATGTTTCAATGTTGTTTTAATATAGGTTTAAAGCTAATGGTACGATGACAGTACGAGTGTAATACAGCTGCGACAACGACTATGAATAGAAACCAATGGCTTTCAAAATGCTGATATTAATAAACGGTGTATTTCATAGCAGCCAGTGGCTGAATTTAATATTAAATACAGGTACACAATAATTCTATATTTTTGAAATCTAAAAGCATCTACCTAATTGAGACAGTAATGTAATAAATAGTATTTGATAAAATAATGAAATCAACCATAGTCGCCGCCTCCGAAATCTTGGTAGAGGTAAGTACGGCGTCTGAGGATGTGGTTTCCAAGGCGACCGTTGGTCAGCAGCTGCTGCAATATGCGCTGCAAGTCATCATCAGTGAAGAGCATTGAGTCGAGGTAACGCGTGAACACCAGCGAACAATCGACCGTAATGCCTCCTACCTGACTTCTGACAACAACAGCAACGGCGAACTTAGGAGGCTTACAATTGTTCTTTCCTCTTCTTTGAAACAAAAAAATGTTGTCAAAATTTTGACCATTATGTAGCCGCAGTATATTATGTAGATATCGTGCAATGTTGAACGCAAATAATGTAAAGCTTTTGCCAACGCAGGCCTACCAAATCTGAAATGCGCACAGCATTGCTAAATACGCCACTGCTTAAAATAATTCTTTTCAGCAGGTTTCTGCACTGTTAAACGTTATATCCCGGCGTCAGTGAGTATAATGACACACGTTAATATTTTAATGATTGCTTTTAGCAACTATAACGTACATGTCATCTTTTAAACTGTTCGCTCACTCATCCGCCATCAAAAACTGAGTTGCGTATTGTCACATTCAGAGCTGCTACTTCAGTATCGACTGCATTAAAAATGTCGTACGAAATTACGCAAATCGTATTAGTCTGCAAGCTCGTGCAAACCTGACGTTATTAATGACAACATAGAGATTGTAGTCTCCAGTCAAGTTGACGAACATTCGATGAACCTATAGACATACGTTAGCATATCAGCAGATTGTACAAACAGTTTCACATAACAGAACCATATCACATCTCGTAAGCTACTAAACGCACTATACATGTTTTACGGTACTTTCGATTCCTGTCTCTCTGTCACCTAAAAACGGAACTATTTTGTAGAGCCTGTCATCAACCAGCACGTTCGTAATAGTTATTTGCTATTAAAATTAAACGAGTTTCCAGTTTAAGTGCCACGCTAACTTCATTTTGTTCGCAGTCGGATAGAAAATAATGACGAAATATACGCTCATAATAACAACGTGAACAATAATCATTGCAAGCGTCAAACGCAGTCGCAATCTTGGCAAAAAATGTTCAATGTTAAATTTTGGAGACTTTTACACAATCTTGTAAAGCCATGTGCACAACTGTATTCAGAAGTCAGAAATGTATTCGTAAAAATAACGTGGCTGCTAAACGACATAAAATGGCTTGTGATTATTTTTCCTTATAGTTACTGTAAGAGGGTTGAATAAAGTAAATATTTTAAACTTTTTTTGGATATTCGTGGCCTGATAATCAACCTACGCATAATCAAATCAGAGAATGCAAATAAAGATTATTTTTGTCTCTTTTATTTAAAACCAGGCCCTATAAACTAACGCCATAAATTATCTATCTGCACTTTATAGCCATAAAAAGTTTTAGGCAACAGGCGAGCTTAAACTGACCAGCAGCTTAAAAGCGTTGTGAAATACTGAGTTGTATACGACTTCTATCGCACGATTCATTTGCAGTTCTACAACCATTCGAAATTTCTTTGTATCTGCAAAATAACACGCATTCATGTTAGACCTGTACCAGCTCCAAATGAAGCGTCTTACAGTACGAAGCAGAAGACAGTTCGGTGCCAAGATCCTAAAGCTAGTTGTGACACTGACGCGTGTATACGAAAATATTTCTGAAACGGGCACACTCTTATCATATTTATTCGAAAATTCTCCACCGATTCATCTCGCACATATCATTTCCCACCCATAATTTGCGTTTCTCTAACAGTTCCGTGACGGAACAGTAACACGCAGTGGATCAGCTACAGTATAGGCTACAATCGTATGGTGTAACATAAAAATATACAAGGCCGCGATAGAAGTTTTGTTTGGAAGAGAGGGAGGGGGTTCGATTTTCCCCTTTTACTTTGCCCTTTTTTTCCTTTTCTTTTTCCTTTTTTTCCTTCTCCCTTCTCTTTTTCTTTTTCCTCTCTTTTCCTTCAGAAATAGGACCCCTTAAGTTAAATCCAGCTAGGAGGTCTGGAAAGCCCAGCGAGTGGTGCATTTTAGCCTTAAAATATGGCATCTGGTGGCAACAATTTTCATTATTTTTCTCGGAATCAACTGACCAAATGTAAAGCATGCAGATTATACAACAAAGGCAAACAAGGGCGGCGAAAAAAAATTAAAAATAAACTGTTGTACGCAAAATTGTCACATTAACTTCAGAAATTGCCAACATTTGGGGGGGGGGTTAAACCCGCTAATCCCCCCCTTAAATTATACAGCCCTGAAAATATAACATAAAATATAACCGGTGGGTCGACGCGTTGTGCAGTAACGCCCGGCAAAATCGCGAGTACAGCGACACACGAAGCCGAGTGAAGGATCGCTTTCACATCTTCCTCCATTCATACAAGTCACCGAGCTGCATGCCTCTACATCTCCGGCTAACAACGTTCACAACATACATCGGTAGTTTCACGTCCTCAGCGGCTTGTTATTAACATAACATTCTGTTTGCTGAAGCTAATTCTTGAAACAAGATTTGAGCAAAACATTTCATATCGAACTACATCTGCCCGAACAAAAGAACAAGTCAGTTAAATTTTGCATTTTGCAAGCATGACGGAAGTAGACAAATTTTCAAAGCTAAGATATAATTGTAAACAGAATATCTGTGACGAACATAAGCAAACAGTAAATAGGCTACTAGAGCATGCTATATTATTTTATGTCACATAACATTTAATATGCCATATCATTATACTGACGAAAAAGAACTAAGATATACGGCAATAATTAAAATATTTAAAATTAGTACTAATTACTTGCCAATAAATTATTTTTTGAGCAATTTATTTATTTTATTATCTAATAAAAACGTAATAAAAACTAAATTATTAACATTATCTTACATCTATGTCAAGTTAGCAGGCCTACAGATACTGTTAAATGTACAGTTGTAGTTCTACGTACCGAGAATATCACGTGATCCGAGTGACGTCAGAGCACCTGCAGCTGAATGCCGGCAGTCATCATCATCATCATCGTGACATACACACTTGTAGTGATCATCAACGAGCACACAGGTCGAGTGCTCGGGACAAGGCATGGAGTCACACGCTGACAGCGGCTCACAGTGAGGCCCTAGCGGCATGTTGACGTCGCCCATCTGAGCACAGATACAGCGGTAGTATGGCGGCGAGTCAAGTTCAACGCACGTTCCGTCGTTGAGGCATGGATTCAGCTCACATGACGGCCTCACGCGCCTTACCTGCACTCAAACCAACATCATGTAATGTAAGCATAAGAAAAGCGGTGATTTATATAACTCGTTAACTGTAGAAATAATCTGGAACGCTCTCGTTTCAAAACATTCCAAATGGCACCTTACTGTTTACTGCCAATTTTGTGGCGTCTGCTGTACAGAAATGCTTATGCAGTAATTATAAACGGATTTTAGATGATATTTTGTAGCGGGGTTGGGCATGAGCTTAAGGACTAGAAAATGTGACTAGATTTTGGCAGCGATCCAGACTGTTTTCGTGATTTCTGGATTATTGACCAGGTGTCTTCACTATTGAAATTACGTAGAACTGTACTTAAGTCCTTTGCGTTTTCTAGGTGATTGGCCTAGCACCATGCTCGGTGGACATTTGAGATGTCTGATAGCTTTTAGTTGACTTCCTTGCTACGTCATAGGCCTAGTTATTCTCTCGCACTTCAGCAGTCGGCTACAAGCTAATTTTCAGATGCATTTCTGAACATTTATCGTGCACATGCATAGCGAGTGATGCAGTGACTGACTGACTTGGCAACGTTTGCCGGTCCAATCGTCAGGACACCTGCAGACAGCCGTCAGTCGACGTTGAGCGTCTACTTCCAGCACACACTGGCCACCATGCAGACACCGTTCTGACTCACACGCTGGGTGGTCCCTGGTGACGTTACCGTGGCCGTGTGATGACGTCATGACTCGCAGCTCACAACGAGGTCCCTGGTAGCTGGCGGGACATTGACACGTGTCGGAGTGAGGTAGGCAGGTACCGCCGTGAAGACAAGATGACACACCACAAACCGTCTCCTGGCTCGCTTCTTCCACGCCTTGTTAGTCAAGTTCAACGCCACAATCAATTAAAATTAATCAGGAAATAACCACTTACATAAACCGCCAGTGGCTTACAAGATAAAGCCTAGCACGAAACCTAACATCTGTCCGAATTTCTTAAAAAGTTAAATTAATGACACTGTGTCAAAGAGCTGTTAAAGCTACGTCACTGATATATTATGCAAAACAATACATTGTAAATACAATACACGCAACCAATTGCTAGTGAACATTTATCTGATGACGCAGCAGATTAAAGTAATCTGTCTACAGACACCGCAGAGACGTTAAAGGTCATTCGGTTTCGAAAAAAACTGTTACAATTATTTTCGATTATTGAGCGAAATAAATGCTTGCTTGACACGACAGTGACGTGACACACACCTGAAGCACGAAGACACTGAGACTGGCTGCTGACAGTGACGTCACGGCTGTCAGTGACACGTGACCGAATGTCGGACCATGACAACAAAGTGCCGACAACTCGTTGACATGTGGACAAGTCGTGTCTGGCGAGTGTTGATATCACACGCTCAGTGATCGCTTCATCATACAGCGTTAGACCGTGCACCAAACCCGTGAAGTCGTCACCTGACATCACAGATAACACAACAACTATTGCTATACCTCAATGCAAAATGCCTGCACGCGACTGGCCCAAATAGCGTCACGTGACATTAACAAATATGCACTGTTGCCTGCGCACTGTTGCCCGCGCTGTTGACCGGGCAACATTGAAGTCGTCACAGCTTGTTCGTGATTGTTCACTTGTTGACTTGCAGAATTGTTTGGTATTGGGGTATAACAAAACAAAGAGTGACTGGCGTGTGGATTATCATTGAAATTTTTATACTCTAGTTTAATCTCGAAACAACATTTTACGAACTTCGGGAATAAAATTTTAATAATAACCTCCACGCCAGTCAATATATGTATACTGCTGCCCTCGGTAACAAAAAATGAATGTACTGAAACTTTGTTCCACTGTACTTGGATGACAAATTCGTTTTTAGTAAGAAATAGCTTTCAGCTTATCTTTACGGGTTAAGATTAGGTTTAATGTTGCAGCTGTTCATCGTATTAATCTATTACAGCGCTAAAAGCTGCTAGAGGATTTTTAAAATTTACAACATCTACGTCGATATATAGTTACCTCCGCCAAGGAGGTAATGTTTTTGCCGGTTTTTGTTTGTCTGTCTGTTTGTGAGTCAGCAAGATAACTCAAAAAGTTATGGACGGATCTTTCTGAAATTTTGAGAATATGTCGGGAATGGCAAAAACTACCAGTGATTCATTTTGGGGGGTGATCCGGAAGGAATCCTGAATTCTGGATCATTTTGAAATTTTCGTTACCATTGTTTTCAATGGGGCATAAGAAAACTGCTGGCAAACCGAAGATGGTGCTGCCACCTAGCGAACAACATTGCTTTGGCGGAGGTATGCGGGCTATGACTGCTTTCTAGTTAATGTAATGAAAATGTCTCAAAGTCGAAGTCTGTCGCTCTGACATTTGAACCTAATAGTAAATAAGATAAGATAATAGATAAGATACTTCTCGATAATATGACTCTATGTATATGTATTTTTTTTTGTTTTCTTTCTTTTTTTCTCTGTTGCTATTGTGTTTCTCTGTGTTTTTCTACCGTCATCGGTGAATTAAAGATTAAAGATAAAAACCTATGCCGCTGACATAGCAGTAAGTCGTACATACCTAGGCGTAGACGTGCTCCTTGGTGCAAAAAGCGAGTGAGGCTGGGGTGATGCACGTCAAACACCAGCGATGCGTTGACATAAACTCTGACGTAACCAGTCAAACGTGTCCATGTCACACAGAGGTGATTCCATGCAGCCGTGTTCACTGGAACGATCAGCTCTCTGTCTCCGCCCACTTTCACCAGCTAAACAAACATACGCAAGAAACAGCCGGCGTTTAAGCAAAAGTTTAAAAGCACTAAAATTAACTTTTTTTCTATCTTTCATAAAAGTAAATTAAAAAAACATAAAATATGACGTGTTTTAAGTTCGCTTGTCTTTCGATCAAGAGCTCTGGCACGTCTGTTGTCAAAGTATTATAGCCTTGTTGCCTTTTCGGTCGTGTAAACTGCGACATTCCCATCAAACTTGCTTGTCGTTTATCTACATTTTCGTTTTTGATTTGAAAGATCAACTTTTGACCTCGACCTTTCGTCAAAGATGTGAGACAGTTACACGCAGAGTAAACCGGTTGCAAATGTTAAGTGAAGCACGTCCTTAAAAAGCAGAATTGAAACTATCGGGGCCATGAAATTCTATTGTGCAGGTTCTACTACCGGTTGTCGATCGACAGTAACGATGATATCATAGCGCTCATCCCGTGACAACTCGCCGTGTGGCGCCACCAGTCCACTCCGAGACCCACCCAGCGTCAGGGCCGTGCCTTCGGTCTGAGTCGCCGCCACGACTAACCACAGGCAGGCTGAGAAGCCAGACGGTGCTGCGGGCAGAACCCAGTCCAGAGTAGACGCAGTACTTCCCGTGTCTCGCAGTCCACGTCCTGAGAACTGCAGATCGAAGTCGTACGCGACGTCGTCGTCGTTGCCATCAGCTAAAACACGTCATATGCACATCACAGGCTTACACTGTAACAGTCTGTGCAAGTAATTTTTCTTATAAACAAAATGTAACGTACAAACGAAAGTCGCCCAGCATGAAAGCGCTGAAGGACGAAAGCCGAACAGCTTATACAGAACAAAATAGACGAATTATGTGTATCACAGGCGCAGCACTGTTGTAAGGGTGACCAGCCCTTTCAATGGGAAACTCCAAAATTTGACACCTCGTATTTCCAAAACCCCTTAATTTTTCCACATCGAAACTTGCACGGATGATTATGTCCGGCATATCTCCCGATGTGCAAAATTTGGCGAAAATCCGTTCACGGGGGGGGCTTCCTCACGAATAGGTGAAATATAACGCTTGCGTGACTTTTTGTGCCTTTCCTTTCTTTCCCTTTTTACGCGCGACAGCAGCAATTCTGTCCGTCTGTCTGTCTGTCTCTCTGTCCGTCCGTCCGTCTGTCACACCGGTAAATCAGTCAAAAACGGTGCAAGCTAGAATCACCAAATCTTCACCGTCGGCTGCCTGAAAGACTATAGTTTTAGGAACCGTAAAGCTTTTCCATAAATTCGAAGGAAATCACCCCGAACGAGGGCGCTAAATGAGAGGGGGTGGGCAAAATTTGCGATTTTTGGCCAATAAGTCGCTGTATCTCAGTAACAATGCGAGACAGGGCCTGTAATGTTACTATTAATCACTAATAGGAAGTCGTACACTGGCTCTCGATTGACGCCGAATTCAATGACCTTGAATGACCTTGAACGCTAAAATAGGGGGTTTTATGGATTTTTTTGGCGATTTCGGGCTGCGACACAAACTTATATTATTCACAAGGTGGCGCCACGGAATTATCGTTATGCGATCCAGATAGAGAACTTGGTAGTTGTATATTAACTTAGCGTGAACACCCCAATTTTTAATTAAACTACTAAACCAAAACTGCTATAAGCTTTCGCGCGTCTCGTGAGCTTTATCTCAAATTTCTTGTTTATTCTTGCCGTCCCCTACAGCAAAAACGACTGAACCGATGGCTCATGTGACGCGGTTTCACGCAAGAAAGTGTTTTGGGCGTTACAGAATTTAACTTTAATATTTTAACCTATTTTTCCCCAAAAATATGAAAAAAATTACAATGGCGCCTATGGGGAAAATTAAACACCTATTTAAATAGTCATAACTCTGGCTGTGTATAAGATAGAGTCGTATTTTTTTTGTTCTAGGGTACGACTTTTGGGGTCGGCCAATTTAACGGTGTCATAATATATTTACCCCTGATTGACCCCCGTTGCCATGGCAGCGAATTTTGGGACAAAATTGACTATAATTCGGTCTGTGTAAGAGATATCTGTAAGATTTTTGCGTCAATATGCGGGTTTTCGGGGATGGGCCATCGAATGCTGCCAACCGAATTTTTCCCCGAGCGACTCTCGTTGCCATAACAATGAAATTTGGGACATAATGGGTTAGAACTCGGCTTACGTAAGAGGTATATCAAAGATCTTCGCGTCAGATGGGGTGTTATCGCAATTATTCGAAAGCGCATATGCGCACCCCCGCAAAAAAACATACGTCAAATATACGAAAAATCGTTGTTATCTACCAATAGAAACATTTCTACATTTTCTAACATTGCCATAATTAACTAATCAGATGTTAGATTAGTATGAAATTCTAAAAGTTAACGACAGAATCTTCTAATTCGAGAGCTGCTTAAAGCGAGATAGGACACCCGTCCGCTTTGAACGTAAATTGATAGTAAACCCATAGAACTAAGCGAAGTAGCCCGTATTCCAAAATAAACCAAATTTTAAATTTACTTTACGCACAATAAAATAAATAAAATACTGGCAAAAAGTAGAGTTTGGTGACACTGAAGTCTTTTTAGCACATACTGGCGCTTTACAAGTCAGATTATTATTATTATATTATTACAAAGCAAACGGATTTTGAGTCGTTAAATTTAGCTTAAGTGGATAGTATTCATGCTGACGCCAGAGGACAACGATGTTGCTAGAGTTGGGTCAATTAAAATTATTATTGTGGATGTCAAAATGTGACTTCAATCACAGTATACGTAGTAGTAGTAGTAGTAAAGATAGGGGTAGTATAGTGGTAGTGTAGGCGTAGGGTTATGGTAGCAGTAGGTGTAAGGTAAGTTATGGTAAAGGTAGAGTATAACAATAGCAAAAATAAGGGTAACTTATAGTCGAAGTAGAAATGCGAGTAGCAGTAGTTGTGGTAGCAGTTGTAGTGGTTATTCTACTGCCAAATTCTATTTAGCTTCAGATTACTTCCAACGGCAATAAAACTGCAAATATTTATGGAAAAAAACTGTTCAGTTTATATACAGTGTAAAGGTGACATCGTGGTTGTAGATATAAAACAGCACAAATCACAATTTAAAAATTCAAACATCACCTTTACACAATGTCAGAAGAACTTTGCTGACTGTGTAAAGGTAAAGTTTGAATTTTTACATTGTGATTTGTGCTATTTTATATCTACAGCAACGATGTCACCCTTACACTGTAGATAAACTAAACGGTTTTTTTCCCATAAATTAAAGTATAAGCCTGCCAATATGGCAAATTAAGCCTATTTATTTGAACGTTTCTCTTTCGTTGACTATTAAACATGTTGTACCCTTGTAATGATTTGGTCAAATTACAGCGCGTTAGATATTGTCGTCCTATTGCGACTACTGTTAGATGTCTGCGCTCAGCTGTTTTCAAGCATCAAAATTGCAAATCGCTCACTGCAACTTGATTAGGGATCAACGCTGACATACATGTAGTGTACTGCTGAAGCTATAGTGCTGACCTACAAGACGATCGGTGTGTCGGTGTGTCAACAGCCAACGAGAATGACCAACCACATTCTTCTCTTCCCTCACAACATCACTGATGACGTCATCAATGACGTCATCATCATCATTATCATAATTATCAGGATCGATGACGTTACTGGTCGACTGGTCGGTGTGGTCGAGCATATCGGTAGGTGTACACTCGTCAGCTGGGAGCGTACACATGCACTGTACCTCGCCGGCAGCGGCAGCGACGCCATCTTGTCTGTCTGTGTCGTCATTAAGCCGCACGCATCGGTACCCGGACGTGACGTCACACGTTCCTCTGTACTCGTCACACGGCACCTCGCCTGCCAAACAAGCAAGTAAGCGAGCGAGTATGTAGGTAGCATACATAGCGCGTTAACTGTAAAAAGATCAGGTCAGTTAATTTCAGTATGATGTTCGCCCAATATCACGAACGTGCTGGTTGAAGGCAGGCTCTGCAAAATAGTTCATTTTTCAGACAGCGACAAAAACAGATGATGATCATCATGACAAGTCTAATGCGCTGTGTAAAAAAGAAGCGTATATGTAAAACTAGTAGTTCGAACGAGCCGCTATATTCGTGTTGCTAAAAACCAGACTGAGCGAGAGACCGGATGCGCCAGTAACTAAAAATTACGGCATTGAATTAATACACAGTTTTTGCAGCGAGCCTGAATTTATAAAATTATTATCAGTGTAAGACCCAAACTAAAATACGCCACTAGTGTTAAGTTTTTTTTGTGACTACAATAATAATGCAAAAAAATGTATCCAAATCGTTAGAGTTTCGTTGCTAGGTCGAAGCGTAGAGCTACTGGTAAACTTTATTTATAGAGTTGCTCATGACAGTGAAGACACGTTTAGAATCATCTGTCCCGGAGACCCGTACTTCAGTCACACTATTTTAACCTACACGCCGACCCAAAAAACAGACTGTAGTAACGACTAATAATGACTACTGACCGAAGCAGTCAGCGGCAGTGAGGGCGGCGTGGTGCGTCAACGTGTGTGGTCTGTGTGATGGACACTCAATGCAGTCTGTAGCACCAGACTCGCTCTGATAACTGCCTGACGTACAGACCTGACACGGTTCCAGTCCATTGGCTGACCAATGACCTGGCTTACAGCGCTCTGTATACACGCCACGTATACACTGGCCATAATAACATGTGATCAAATTAACTCGGTAAAACGCGAAATCGCTGATCGGTGCTGCCCCCTGGTGAATATGGAAGTTTTTGCTAGAGAAAGGAGTTTAACTCCCGATCTCCCATTCCCCTGTCGATCAGGAATCCTACCTAATACAATATGTCATTGGAATGCGCAAGTGTTCCTGCCAAGTGGCATGCAAGTTGTAAATTTGTCGAACAGTTTAAGCAGAGTGCACGAGTGTGACAGACGACAGAAACATGGGTAGCTAATAGCTATAGGCCTAAGCGAAATCGCTTGCCTTCGCCGAATAATACTAAGTAATATTGTGCTCCGTATCACAATTGCAATCGTCGCTTTTCCAGAATTTAAATGAGGATAAATCAAAAATGGTAATCAATCAATCAATCAATCTTTATTTGTATCAGATAAAAAAATCCATATGATCTAAGCCTAAAAGAGTAGTAAAAAGTAAGAAAATATATATACATGCAGACACAAAGAGCAACCACAAACACAGTCAGCAAAAC
>Ga0209367_1010870_pt1 | contig 12144 bp, 7 predicted proteins | sample WorMetLIZISLAND2_FD_187412 | JGI IMG/M metagenome (GOLD analysis project Ga0209367, IMG submission 187412) | Marine gutless worms symbiont microbial communities from Max Planck institute for Marine Microbiology, Germany - Olavius geniculatus... ... | reverse complement strand
AACAGTTTAATACTTGTTTTCATGTTTAAACATTATCTCACATGTAACTGCAATGTTGTGGTTTTTCAAACGACTTCGGTGACATTTTATACTATGACCGCAGCAATTGCCAGATGCAGCTCTTGGGTTTTCTTGTACTCCTATGTATGCTGTTTCAGAAAAACTAAAGCAGCTTTCCCCACTACCTGGGGAGAGATACCTCAATTGACAGCTTTTGGTCTACACCTACAATCGCTACCAGGCGTCGATACGCTGCCGAAGATATTAGAACTGTGCCGTTTAGCAGGTTATGTATAAGCGACCCTTATTTTACCATTACCATACTCTACCCCTACCATGACCTACGTCACCCCTATTGTTACTGGTATAGAGGCCCCACAGCAGCTTGCCCCTATACGTCAAAGTTAACAGAGAACGTAACGACAACGTTTGCAATTTCGAACAGAACTGTTTTCGTACAAACTCAACGAACGTAAATGTTAAGACTTAACATGACGACGATATGATGACGAGCGCGACAAGATCAGACTTAACTCGCAACGCTGAGAGAACACAGTGAGAACCGAGACTGAGAACCAATACTATTGCAGGACGGCGTTAATATAAAAATAAATGTTAAAAAAACATCAGTTTATACACAACGGCGACGTGCAATGAGTGACACATCGAAAACAGCAAAAATCATAAAAAAGGTGGTATCACTCACCATCACATCGTCTAACTGCCAATGTGCTGTTGAATAATATCACTCTTTTTATGATTTTTGCTGTTTTCGATGTGTCGTAGGCACTTTCGTATTGGTGGTCAATGATGACCATGCGCCTATCTTGCACGGGTACGGAGATACGGGGCTTCAAACATTTCGGGGTCACGAGTTTGACTTTTTGGCGTCACGCGACGCCATTGGTCACGTGATCATTTGACTCGGCATATGTGGTTTCCTATTGGTGGTCAATTGTAACCATGCGTTTATCTTGCACCGTTACGGAGATATAAAGCCTCAAAGTTGCATTTGCCTATGTTAAAGGCCAAAAGTTCACTGCGCATGCTCCTTGTCACGTGACCTATAGGCAGGGGGGCCAAAATGACCACATATTTGGAATTCCCGAGGCCATATTGCCTATTCACTATACAACTTTTATGGGTCTACGATGACGATTAGGGGCCGTTTATAGGCGAATTTTTTATACAGGAGCGGTTTTGGCCGAAAATTTCAGTCAGTTTTTGGGCCCAATTTTCGACTTTGCGGGGATTTTTCAGGGGTTAGATATTAACTTCGAATTTCGGTTCCCGAAAACTTTGATTCTTGCGTGAGGCCGTTGTCCGAGCCATCGTGCGTGAAAATCCGCCGGGCGGTCTGACCTGTAGGTCGGTCAACAAAAAAAAATATATATATATCAGAGAAAAATTTTCGTTATATTTCACCCATTTGCCGAGAAGCACCCAATGGACGGATTTGCACGAAATTTTGCACGGGGGGTCGTCTCGCCGACCTAATCACCTGCTTCAAATTTTGTGTCGATCGGTTGAGAGGTTTCGAATCTGCGCGGGGTCGAATTTTGCCATTCTCCATTTACTTAGCCGGTCGCCATTAACACAGGGTTGTGCTACCGCACGCCTGCGATTTGGACAAAGAGGCATTGACTAAGTGCTTGTTTCGGCCTAAGACAGCTCACTTGCTTCTTACTAACTGACAAAGCGGAGAGCGTGGCTATCTTGACTGAGCGGCAGCTGAAAGGTCCAAATTCTGTGAAACCTACGACGGACAACAAATACGGCATTTCTCGGACTCTACACACATTTAGGTCAGTGCGGACGGGCACCAGGGGCAGTACAGTTTGATCGCTATACTCGGAAGCATGCCAAGTACGGACAAGGCACGTTCGCTTAGTCACGGCTCGTCAATTTTGATTGTTTCCAGAAATACTGTGTGGGCAGAAATACGTGGAAGCCTGCTGTTGTCGTCAGCGCTGAGTGTATGTAAGGCTGGACTCGTTGACCCGATGGACAGCTTTTGTCTGCTCTGTACCTATTGAACTATCCTGTAGCATACCCTTCGGTGGTTTTAAAACGAAGGCAAGGGATCTCGTCGTGAATGATGATCGATCGACGACGGTTCGCGAGTGATGATATTAAGTGTTTATAATACGGGCGTGTACGTCGCTATAATCAAAGAACGATGATATTATTTCACGTAAATTGTCCACTATAAGATTAGACAATATACGAGCGTGCATTCGCTGAGGAACGAGTTATACAATAGATAATAGAATGATACGCAGCGGGGACAAAAGTTCGTAGTGCTGAGGGAGTGCGGCAGCTCCGTGAGGGTGCTGGTGATCAAGCAGCACCGATAATGTCACTGCACGCCGACACAGGCACAGCCGGAAAAAAGGAGTCGTGAGTTACGAAGACTCCTGCGTTGGATGTAACGGCTGAGCAGGTGCAGACGGCAGAAGATTGCCATGACGGAGCATATTACCCCCATAGCACGGGTTGGCGATGCGACTAAACAAAACACAAACAAACTCGGCGGCAGTACACTCGAACGGAGAAACAACATAGCAGCATGAAACAGTGTGAGTAAAGTACAGTAAAATTTTACAGCGATACAATGTAGCTAAATGTACAACAGACGACATCCAAACACGGTTATATGCAATATCCGACCCACAGACAGTAGTAGGTCACATCCAAACGAGCAATGTCAATGTAGGCCTACACGACGTATCTACTAAGTTACAATACGGTACAATATATGAGACATGAACACGCGGCGCAACGACGCGAAGCGGCGGGAGAAACACAGAGTATGTACAACAGCACTAAATACAGGTCAATCGCATTAGAGCTGTGCGGTGTCAGAGTGACCGTGCGAGGCGAGGACAGTGGACGAGCATGCGCCATTATCTTGGGAAGTAATCAGGAAGGACGCTGGTTTCGGTACGCGTGTGAAGGATTTAGGAACTCTAGTGTCGGGATCCTGATCACTGGCAATGTCAAGACGGTAAGCATACTGTCCGTAACGTACAGAGAGCATACACCAGTAAGAGCTGCGGAGAAGTTTACGAAGGCGATATGCTTGTACTGGACCCAAGGGAATAGACTGCGGAAGGTGAAAATGCATGTCCAAATGATGGTTACAAATGATTAACGTAGGCCAAGTAACCACTAGTGCGGGGCGTAGTATGCCAGAAATGGTGACGTTGTCAATAAAGTCAGAGGAAGAGAAAGGTATACTGACTAGTACTACCAGGCAGAAGTTGAGTAGCAATTGGAACGATGATACTGTTGTGACCAAATTCAAGGATCAGTGTAAATGAATTTGGGTTAGATGGGTAAAATCCAAACTTGGTGAAAACCAAGAAGATGACAAGGACTATACCAGAAAGCAAGATGAGATGTGCAGAAGGAGCGAATTCAGATATCGCAGTAGGAGTTACAGAAGCTGTAGGAGTAGAGACGTTTGCAGGTGGTAAAAGTGAGACGTAGGTAAGAAGTGATGGTAGTGTAGGTTCAAACGTGGCTACCTTGTGGAGAGTGAAATGAGCGGCTGTAACTGTGGCGGTTAGCAAGCGGACACGGTAGAAGAGAAAGAGAACTCCGAGCAAGTCGCATACTACTAGTGGTACGCTGATAATGATCCAAGTTATGTACCAATCTGAGAACGACCGTAAAGAGGCAGTGAAGCGATCATTGCTGTATGTTTTTAGGTGTTTTATGTGTATATGGGCCAAGTGCCTGAAATAAAACTGATGATGATGATTGTCAAGGATTTGGCTGTCTCGCCAAAGTGTTTCGGCTAAGGAGTGGAAAACTGTTTCTTGTTGCTTGGTAGCGTTGACTGCACGATGAAGATCATAACTAAGATAATGATCCCTAGCCAGCTGTGAGGAAAGTGTAGGTCGAAAGAGGTCGAAACTAGGTAGCGAAACAGACAATGGCTGATGCAGCCAGGTGTTTCCAAAAAAAGCCAAGGTCAGAATCCTGTAGAAAATGTTGTAGGACGGCGAGGTTAACTGTGTAAAGAACGGTTGCATTGGCATGATGCGGAATGCAGTTTGCAAGACGTTTCGGTAAGATGAATGGATTTGTAAATGGCAACGACAAGGTATAGTCAGTTTACACTGTAGGCAACCATCGTGAACTACTGATCTACGATCACAGATATACTCCAGGGAGGAGATATTAGTGACCAGAATAGTAGAGCGAGTTAACGGAAGAATGCTGGGTACCGAGGACATGAGGCGTAAATGGAACTTACATAATTTAGCAACTAGTTGTCTGTCGTTCATTAACAGAGCGCTGGCACAAGTGTCATGTTTTGAAAAGGAGCGAAACGGTTTAGGCGGTGAACTGGTGAAGTAGTAAAAATCGTTGTTTATTCTGTCCAGTTTTGTCTGAAATAGGAGGTAAGATGATCCTGGAGATATGCTATGGAAAGTGATTCCATAAGGAAGACCAGTAATTTCTGTGACGTGATCGCCATGACCTATTCCAGGGACAGGAACAGGAAAGGACTGAAACTCGTACAAAATGCTGTGTTCATTAAAAGTACTAGAGAGAGGAAAACGCAAAGCCAAGAGTAAATTGTGGTGTTCTGTCGTGACAACAAAGTTGTGAGTTCGGTAGTAGTCCGCAGGCAGATTCTCGAGGACGAGTGATGCAAAAGATGACTGTGTTTTAGGCAATGCGTGGTGGATTTCTGTTAACGTGCGTTCAATTACTGCAGGAGGCACGATCAAAGGTGAGAGTTGGCCGTGGATCAATCCCTCAATTCAAGTCTGAAATCATCAACCTCATTGAATACTGCGATGAAATTGGTTACGTTAACAATGGCGTAGGTAAGTACTGTAATGTCTTAAGAGCGGTGACGTCAGTATCAAGCTGTGAGGTGGCGGTATGCAGTTGTTGGAGCAAGGATTGTTGTGACTATACGATGTTGGCAAAGTTGTCAAAACGTTTGTTTGAGATCGCCATGAAGCTGCTCAGCTGATTGACATGCTTCTGCCAAGCATCTAAAGCATGTGCGTTGATGTTTGAGGAATGGATGGCGGTGGCTCTCAAAGCATGTAACTGCTTTTTCGGTGGCAACTCCAAATAGGGAGTTCAAGATCTGTCCTCCGAGGTCGAAGATACCTCGTTGCTTGCGTGTAATGTACGAATCATGCAACAGCTCATATATATATATGAGCTCGATTGTAGCGCTAATGCGGTTGACTGATGTATCGTGCAAGAGTTTTAGAAACTCGAACAATGGTCTCAAAGTTTCACAAGATGCCAAGCTGGCATTATAGATGAGACTGCAGTCAAAGCTAGGTAAAGAAGCCAGTTTGAAATTGTTTCTGGCTGGTAATGGTACCACAAATACATGCGACCACTCGTCGGTCAGTATGCGAATCTCTTGCTTTGGACGAATAATAACGCCATAATTAAGACGTTTGATGACTTGCCTCTGTGAATTGTCATTTATTACAGTATCGCCCCCCTGAAATGTCGCTTCCGGCGACATTTTACCGCTACAAATTCGCCCCCCCCGGCGGATTTTTACCGGTAAAATCTCGCCGGGAGAAACTTTTTACATGAATTTACACGTGTTAATAATAATCGCCTTCCCTATGAAAAAAAATCCGCCTACTCCATTAAAAATCCTCTCCCCCATTAAAATGTCTCCCCTCTCGAGAACGTTACTTGTGACCGAAGTCGAGCGTTCTTCGCAGTGAAAAAATCTCCCCATGATAATTTCGCCCCTCTTACTTAAAGTTGTTGTCCTACTTAAAGTTCGGACGACAACTCATGCCAACAGCTCGACCGATACTCAAGTACGGTCGGCTAAAAACTGCAACAAGCACAGTAAAATAAGTTCCACACCTTACAAACAAATGCTTTAAAAGATGTGCTATATCGAACGACTTATTTATCAAACGGATAATATATATTAAGCTAACTGTCTTAACCGAAATTAACACTCGACGCTGTGCAGAATGTTTTAAACATTCAAAATTAACTTTTGCAAATAAACGGCAGCAAATTTAACATTATACAACGTCATTGCATCATTGCATCTAAATTTGCTTTGGTTCAGGCAAAAAATATAGCAGTGACATAACTTGGCTGATTGACTTTTGTACCGAAGTTATTACTGAAACGTTTACACGAAATTACAGAAAAAAAGTGTAATGTAGACCTACACAATAACCCAGGTAGGCTAAAGAGAAACCAGGCAATGCTTAGGCCTATTACAAGCGGATAGTCTCGTAACATTTTTATTTAGTCATTTGTGCACACTTCAGTTACTACTCTAATCTGCAGTTGACGGTCACACAGATTAGCATAGGCATAGGCCTATACGTCGCGTGTTAATACCACGTCAATATATCTGAAGGTAACGGCACGACGAAATGCGAAGTAGACTACACCAAGAACATCTAAAATCACCAGTGCCAGCGAACTACAAATTAGGCCAAAAAACCGGACGTGTTTGAGCGTTGATAACTTTGCGACAATTACCGGTAGAAAGGCGTGTGATAATGTCAAATGTTTCAAAATGTTGTAGAGAAAAAGGGTGAACTTGCAGAGCAAAATATAATCTATTTTAGCCTAATTTGCATTAATCTCAATTACCTATAAAATTAAGCATTTGCTTGTGTTCCCAACTTTTCATGTACCAGAGTTAATCGATGTCAAAAACTTGTTGGTGAAGAGTCCGGATTTTAATTCTGTGGATTATTCAGTGTAGGAGTATTGCAACAGATAGCATGATTATCTGAGGTAATACCCCTACATTGACCAGTTAAAACGTGTTAATTGAATGCTGGGCTCAGCTGCCAAAAAGACTGATGATGGTTATGAATGCAAAAGATACACAACTGTCCATGTCGAATTTCATCTGAACGAGTATTAGCTCTTGTAATTATGGGGGTGTTATCTAACTGCAAAGATAACGGGCGATAGAATATTTGGCGAAAAATGTTATAAGACACATTCAACACTGTATATAGTCCAGATAATATCCCTCTTTATTCTGAATAAAGGTGAAGCGATGCACTCGCTTCGGTACCCCGGCAGCGAATGAAATATAGCGAAATGTTGCCGAGTTGCTGCCTGAGTTAATTAGCTGGGTCTGCTCAATGTTAGACTACGCCATCACATAACGTAGTCTTGTCACCCTCCTGCCCCTTAGTTAAATAAAATTTTAGGGGGTTAAATTTTATTTCTAATTTTTAAAATTTTTTCCAAAAATTTTGAAGTCCGAAATCAGAAATTTGAGTATTTGCACCTTAAGACATTGAGCAGATCCTTAAGATTGTTTAATATTGTACAGCAACTCGTTAATTACTTAATGCAATGGAATATGTATAGTCATATCACAGAATGTGCTTCGCGCTAGTCATCATCAATAATCAATAGTCAGTAATCATCGTCAATATCTTATCATACACTTAATGTCTGAAAAGACTTCATCCATTACTGAAACCTACTGATAAAGCCTATTAAATCTATAATGTCACAACCTTACTGAATGTTTAGTTTCTGCTCCAGGGCGCGGATCCGGTTCTCCAAGGACTGGCTGTCGGTCGAGGAGCCTGGGGACAGAAGATCAGCGTCGGCAGTAGCTGATGTCTCTATGTCTTTAAGCGGAGTACCAGCTGAAACAGCAGGTAGTGGCAGCATCGTCGGCGCTGTGGCAGCAATTGTGTTGTCACTGCTTGGTTCTTGCTGCTTCATGCTGCCTGAAGTGTCTGCACTTTTCACAACAGTGTCCACATCACTCCCGGCTACCTCTCCTGCTGCTGCTACTGCTGAGGAAGCTGCGCCATCACCAGTCTTCGCAGCTGAAGAGACTGTCTCCATCTCTTCAGCATTCACACTGCTGTCAGCAGCACCTGCAGCAGATGACGTGTCCTTGACAGTTCTGCCCATACTGGCCGCCTGCTGCTGGGCGGTTGAGCTGGTAGTACTCTGCTGCTGTGTATAGTTGAGCTGGTACTGTTCACAGTGACAGTTGTAGTAGTGGCAGTGGTGGTGGTCGTGGTGGTTGAAGTGTCGAGTCGCAGTGCCTGTGGCGACATGGCGGGAGACAGCAGTCCCGGACTGAACGGAGCAGCAACATCTGTCCTGACCGTAACAACACTGCTGCTGCTGCTGCTGCTGGACACGACGCACTGCCTGTGATGAAGACTGGCTGCCAGTACTGTACTAGCAGGGTCCATGTCTGATGGCTGCGTCACGGCTGGACGTAGACGATGTCTGTCAAAGCCACACCTTGGCAGCAGCAGATCCATCGCTGGTCGGCCACTGGCTGACGTCACGCTACGTGGCTCCGTGGGTGGGTGCGTGTCAGAACACCCACGCGTCGTGATTGGTGAGTCGGGGATAATACATGGCTGGTGGTCTGCAATACTGCCAGTGCTAGAAGTCTTGGACGTCGATAAAGCACCTGACCCAGAATGACGTCGTGATGATGTCACGTCGTCCTGTGCCTGGCTGGTCCGATGTGGCTGTGGTGGCGGTGGTGGTGGTACGGCTGCTGAACTGTCCAGCCGACTGCTGCTGATCGTGACGGCAGTGATCATGGCGACACCCGGATACGCCAACCAGAAAGTCATCCTTAAAACCAACTACCAGCACTCGATTGAGACTCTGCAACCGAAGGTTTTTCTTTACTACAGACCAAGCACGTATTGTTTTGCACCTTAAGGTCCCCGATAGCAGGGTCGGAGACCTCACACCCGAGCAGATCGCTGAAGAACAAAATGTTACACGAAATCCATGTCTTGGACTTGACCGTCCACGTAATCCACTCAACAATATGCACCACCCAGAGTGTGGAAACATTCTGAGCATGGTACAAACGCTTTTTACGCGCGACAGCAGAATGCTTCGCGCGTCTTTGCCATCGTCTGGGCGTCTGTTTGTCCGTTTGTCTGTCTGTCACACTCGTGAGCTGTATCAAAACGGTGCAAGTTAGGATTACGAAGTCTTCACTGTGAGCTGCCCCAAGGTCTCTAGTTTATCGCGACAAAATTTCGTGCCACTGGGTGCAGGGGTTCCCCTCGAACGAGGGCGTCGAAGAAGGGTACCCCCTAAAAAGACGTCATTTTGCCGTTATTGGCTCGAATAATGTGAAAACGGTTGCAGATAGGTACATACATGCTGCTTATCACAACAAGCAATATAGTGACAAGCTTTTTATTGGTGTAAACATCGATGACCTTTAATGACCTTGAATTTCACAAATAGGGGTTTTAGTGTTTTTTTCCAATTTGTGGCTGCGGCGTAGATTTCAAGAGTGAATTGCGTCAAAATGGATCGAGTTAAATCAAGACAACCTGCGAATAATAACTGCTAAGGCTGTCGCGCATCTCATGAGCTTTGCTCAAATTACTTGTTGATTTGACGTGAAGCTCGTTTTTATTGCAGACCAGGCAATAAACGCTCTGAAATAAACGCTCTGATACGAGACATTAACTTATCACCCAGACAGAAAAGGGGACTAGGCAGCTTAATTGGTGAAGGTCTTGCATGGGGTTTTGACTTTGCAACGGCCGGGGATGTAGACCAATTAAGGTCACTTTTGGGACAAGTTTTGGACTCTACCGAAAAAGCTTTGACGGCTTGGGCAGTCGGCCAGAACATCGTCACTCGTATTGGCAAACTCACGACAGCACGTTTTGACAAAATTGACGCCCTTTTGAATTTAACTACGAAGTCACTTAAGGACGAAAATCAACGCCTGCAGAACCTTAGAACTTTTGACTACACGACCCAACGAATCATTATTATTATAGTGTAGTCCTGTCACGAGTGTGTAAATGACTGTTGTTATTTTACTGTATGCTAAATGAAAATTGAGCTAAATTTATGTCAATTTAACATGATTTGCGTTTTAGAGGTGGTGCAAATTTGTGTAAATTAAGCAAAGAATATTTAAACGCACAAACATGCAATTTCTATTCTTCTTCACGTCTGTACACAATTGCAAACCTTTTGGCGCTTTCGTAGATCGTATACAGTCAAATTCGGCAGAATTTTAGGGGTGGTAAATATTTATCCAAATTAAGCAAAGCATATTTAAATACTGCGCCATGCAAGTGCTGCGCCATTTCTGTGTAACACTCTGAAACTTTTGACATAGCCTATCACACGCATTTCTAACGCTAGCCGTGGCTTAGTTACCAACGTTCAAACAGATCCGGTTTCATTGGCCTACTATACTCTGTACTTATAAGAAACGATTTTTCTGAATATTATGCAAAAAACGACGGACAGCAAGGTAGTCAACGCAAGGACACAGAAGACCAAAAACGAATAACATTAAAATCATAATAAAAACGGCATACGCGGCGTTCGTTGACTAGCAAAAAGCATTTAATTCTAAAGTGTTACTAAAAAACCATAACTGCAACGGCGGCACTAAAATTGCAGGCTTCGAAATTGACCGACTAAATCACAAAGCTAGCCTAGAACAATGAACGTTGTACAGTCCTTCAACCAGTTCACGTTAGAGAAACCGCGCAAATTGACTAAAAAATTGTGACAAAGTGTAATCATAGATTAGGCTAGTTGATTTTTCATTCGCAAACTCATCGCACTATAAATATTGGAGATAAATAAGGTGGCTGATACATGCAGGCCATGTCTAGTCGTAAACACGACACGTGACCTCTAAAACTGACAAACAACAACGCCGCTGTAATGTTCTCGATGAACATCATTCACACCTACATACAAACGATGTTTTGTCTGATCCAAATACAGTCGGTCTGGCCATGGTACTCCACCCACGACGACACGTGCAAACTCTAGCGTTGGACTGAATAATGCAACCTGGTGATTCCAATAATCAGCCACAAATATAAACTGCGTGTCTTCGTCTACAGCCAAGTAACTCGGATATAAAGTTAGCTCTCCTTGGGAGTCGTCGAAAGTACGTGTTACTTTACCTTTACCATCGACCGTACACAGACCGTACAGGTCGTCCACAAAACCGACCACGTACTCACCCGTGGTCAGTTTTACGGCATGTTTTAACCCTTCAATGTCTGGCGGCAGTATTATTTCATGTACCTTCTCACCGTTGTCAACATTCAACTCTACCAGTTTACAAGATGGGTACTTACACGTAACGAGTAGATTACCACTGCCTGGTATTACTGACAGACCACAGGGAGTGCCTTGTACTGACCACATACTTAGTGCCCTTCCATCTAAATCAAATACATGTACCGAACTGCCTCCGCCAACACACGCATAGAAACGACTGTATCGTACGCACGATATCATGTCAGCGTTTCTATTAGCAGTACATAGTCCAGGTAGGTTGAGCATACCCAGTGATCGGTAGTCGTTGTCGGAGAAGACTGCGAGTTGGTATTCGCTTCGTTCCAGCAGCCCGTAGAGTAAGCCACCCACTAGCGTCAAGCCCTTTACGTTTAAACCACTTGTCCCTATCTTCGCTATCACACGTCCAGCTGTACACAGAAAAATGCATCGTGTCAGCTGTTGATTTAGCAAAGCGAAGCGATCACAAATCTTAAACATTCACCGATAAACAAATAAACAATGTAATTATCTCCGCCAAGGTGAACATAGTGAACATTGGTGGAGATTAAGAGATTGCTCATTCTGGCCCCCGTCCGTCCGTCGTTCTGTGTACATGATGACTCATGATGCAGCGGCGCCTGCGTGACGTCGTAATAGCAATAATGTCATTGCATCAACACCGCAAGCAGCAACGCTGGCTATTACTTCTCCCTCCCTTTCCCCTGCCGTCTTCCTTTTCCCTTCCCTTTCCTTGTCATCTGTACCTCTTCAATTAACTCGCTATTTACCTTCCTTTAAGGTAATGAGAAAACGAACCTAGACGAATAGTGTTACAATACGCTACAAATATGTTGACATTAAAAACATTAAATGAAAAAAAAGCACAGTATACAGAATGTTCTATATTATTTACTACGTTTATCGAGTAAGTTTGACGCGAAGGCCCCCCTTAAAACTTTTTTCAAAGGGGAGTCAAAAATTGGCCTAAAATGCAATAAAAGAGCGCTTATAACTTCGGAGTTAGGGGGTGTAGCCCGACGAAACTTTGGCACTTGACGCGGCTCTAGGTTGGGGTGTTAACGCAAGTACGAAATTTGG
>Ga0209367_1010869_pt1 | contig 12145 bp, 7 predicted proteins | sample WorMetLIZISLAND2_FD_187412 | JGI IMG/M metagenome (GOLD analysis project Ga0209367, IMG submission 187412) | Marine gutless worms symbiont microbial communities from Max Planck institute for Marine Microbiology, Germany - Olavius geniculatus... ... | reverse complement strand
AACTCGGTCTGTGTACGAGATATCTGCGAGATTTTTGCGTCTATAGGGGGATTTTCGGGGATGGGCCATTGAATGCTGCCAATCACACTTTTGCCCACCGACCCCTGTTTCCATGGCAACGAAGTTTGGGACAAAAATTGGCTATAACTCGGTAACAGTTGTAATCGGCTTGGCTACTGTAAGAAAAAATCTGAAGCGCAATATCTTTGTAACTGATCACCAGTAGGAAAACAGCACATTGACACACAGTCAGCGTGATGCGGGCAATATCACCTTTTGTAATTTTTGCTGTTTTCGATGTGAAAGTCCTTAAATGTTGCCGTTAACAAGTGTATAAACTAATGTTTTGTACATTTATTACTGTCCACGTCGTGACGTCGCCAGCATGTCCGTCTGCATAGCATACTACGGAAATGCTACACTAAACACGATTCTTTTTATCCGCTGGCTTTTACCCCGCACCATAGACGAGTTGCAACTTTTAGAGCGCACATAACCTGTTGATTGACTATAGGTGGATTGCACGGTCGATTAACGCTTTTTAACGTCCCGCGATCTTGACTTCTGATGTCTTGACGCGAAAATTGGCACACCGGTTATTCCTGCACTGGAAAGGAGAACGTTGCGCCAATTTGAGTTTTCTATGTTTCTAGGTTCGAAGTGGTTTATGTCCGAAGTGTGCGGTAAGCGCGTGGACCGCCCATCGACGTGAGAACTGATTGATTGCTATTAGACCTACCACACGGCGGTCCGCCCCCACCAAGTGCTTGGCGCTCGTATCGCATGCGACCATTCTAGCAGACAGGTACACAGAGCATCGCTCTCAATGAGATCACTTGGTAGCCTACTTATTATAGCTTAATTTGACGCCAGTAACGTTTATCGTGCATCTTGCTACTTAAAAACCAAACACCAGTCGAAAAGATGTCTATTCTATTGTGCGATGTCATAAATACAGCGTTTGGGGGGGGTCTTCTTGTTCTTGTACTCGACCTTTTGAATTACTGACATGCGTCAAACGTAAATGCTAGTATGCATCAATAAACGTCGCCGAGTGCAGAAACGCAGCGCACGAATACGCAACCTTCACGAAAATTATTATGCTCTTGATGTTTTTGACTCTAAAGCTGAGGTTAGTGGTTCCGTTTCAAATAAAACGTTTGCAAAATGCTGAGAAATATGTCAGCAAATCAGTGTTTAAATTGCTAGGGGGTTGGGAGTTGAACCCTTCCCCAACTGTTTTCTCAACCCCCTAACACACTGTCAGATTATGTACAGTGGCTCAGCTATATACTGTATACATACGATTTACATCACAATTTTGTTCGGTCTCCGACTGTCGAAAAGTTCAACCCCCAGCTATTTTTTACAATTCAAACACTGCAGCAAATTAAACCAGTGGCGTATTAGAAAGGCAAACCGGTTTCCAAGGCCCCCTTAGCGCTAAAAACTGCACAATTTTGCTTCATGAAACATCAAAATGTACGTATCAGCTAACAAAAAGGCTTAATTAGGCCTCTGGGGACCATGGCCAACTTTCTGAAATTCTAAACTCCACTGAGTTGAGCGCATGTTAAAAACGGGAAATGGTACGTGTAAATTATAATTTTTTTGCGAACGTTTTATCATGATACACGAAATTTGGCTGAAATTCGCGCCCATTCGTCATCAGCGATTCACCTGCTGACCTCAGTGTACCAGTGCGTTCCAGTCTGCCGCATGTCAGACGAGGTCAGTGACTCGCAGAATATGACGAGTGATCAACAAGCGTGTTTCGTCTCCCACGCCATCGATTCACACTAACAGGTCACACGGGTGCAGTTTGCCGTACCATAGATATTCCTTAACCCGCCGCCGGCCTCGTGAATATGCATGGAATGGAATGAGAAGAGATCGCACAATCCTGTGGGGAATTGAACGCGAATGACGCACAAACGTGAAGACGTCAGTCATGATAGAACGACACGCAACGTGTTGCTGAGCTGTCATCGCAAAGTGATGCGGCTTTGTTGACCTTCTCTACAGAGTCTACAGAGACCTCAGATATTATTGCTCGTACACTGAATCATTAACAGATAGATTGTCTGCCGCATGCATGTCTATAGCCTATTGTTGGGACCTTAACAATCATTCTGGACGGCATTCTGCAAAATTGATGTTGCTAGAAATTGCTTTTAAAACGATCACTGACAACAATGATTTGTGTATCATGTCAATCGCATAACTACATTGATATTAAATATGTATAATAACTAATGAATTAACGCTAAAATCTTAAGGCAGCGGTACCTTTACATTGGTGTTTAGTATTCGAAACGCTGCCAGTCGCATGAATCGATTTTATGTTTTCATTTTTGTGAAAAGTCGGTCGACCACCAAAGCTTATTCCGCATTAAATGGCCTACATCATCCTAGCAGTCAGCAAACATCAAATATGCCTGCAGTTGTAGCTTATAGGGCCAGCTATAAGCAAGGAAGCAAAAAATAGTTTTTATTTAGTGCATGATCAGCAAATACGATACACTAGTTTATAGGCATGCGTAATTGTCCTAAGTAGTCATTTAAGTGTAGGTTGATTTCATTATTCTTTTTTTGCATTTAGGCCTACAGATGAAAAGCCACACATAGCATATGCTGCATACAAGTTGTGACTATTGTGATCTAGAATATCAATGCTGCTGGGCATTTATCTGTCTTCGTTATCATCATCGTCATCAGCTGCTGAGGCAGTGATCGATCAGAATCGCTTCTGCTCGCTCTGCATGCTATATACAGGGTGGGCCAAAAATGGCACCATTTATTGTACGCCTCATAACTTCACCAAATATTAACCGATTTTCAAATTTTTTCATTGTCAAAATCAGGAAACAATTTGTAATAAAACTATCACTACAGATCCCACCACACCTCTAGTGTGTTGCTACACTACCTCGTGAAATGTTAGATGATGCACTCAAACCGGCGACGCCACTGACCAGTTGCATGATCAACGTTGATCGAGCCTGACATGGAGCCCCAAACAACCCAGACTTAAATCCAGTTGGTTATGCTGTTCGGAATGCCCTTCAACAGATGGCCTATCAATGTTGACGATTCACGACAGTCAACCAGCTACAGAAAGCCACTGTCGCTGAGTGGAGCAAAGTGCCTCAGCGTTTGGTTGATCGTGCCATTGGTCAGTGGCATCGCCGCCTTCGATGCGTCGTCCAGCAGCAAGGCGGACACATTGAAAATTCGATGTGAAAAATGTGAGATGTGATGTTTTAGACAATAACTGAGACAACAAACACGTTGTTTCTGTTGATAATTTTTTTAAAATGTGTTGTTACCAAAGTCGTCTTGTTTTTATTTGTTACTCTTAAGACACTGACATTTCACAAGGTAGTGTAGTGACATACTTTGGATGTGGTGGGATTTGTAGTAACAGTTTGATTGCACATTGTTTCCTAATTCCTAATTCATTTTTGGTCCTCCTGTAGGTCTACATACGTTCGTGTCACTTTTTGTACAACAATAAATATGCACCATTAGTGGTTGCACTGTTGTAGACAAAAACAGTATTTCATCTAAGTCATTTAAATAATTTGGCCAGGAAACCACTTTAATTGCAAAAGAAGTGCAGCGAATGCGCACTTTGAATTTTCTTTTAGACCTTACTGGCGCAGACATCAATAGGCCTACTTGCCTAACTAATGCGTTGCCATATAGCACTACGAAAGCATGCATGTCTCCTCTGCAGCAACTGATCCAAGAGACCACCCACGACGCCGGGATTGCTGTATACTGCAGAATACAGACGCGTCGTCATTATTGTCAGCTCAATCGACCATGAGAGACGACGCGTGGACAGAGCTGCATGACGCACGTTCATCGCCGATACTCAACTGCTTCTCCTACGCTCACTCCAAGAACTCAATCAGACGCTCGTTTTCACCTGGTCTCAGCAAAAGCATATAATTTTGACAGATATTGGCCGATTTTTGAACTGTTTTAAGTAAGTGAGTAAGTTAGTACCAATTTATATAGCGCCAAAATCTCACAAGAAAATCAGGGCGCATTGGAGAATGGCGCTAAGGGGCAAGATAAGCGGACTGAAAATAAGTCTTAAGATGACGTTTAAAAGAAGCGAATGTTGGAGCTGCACATTGGCACATTGATACTGGTACAATGTCCAGAAAATTTGCAATAAATTCGTTGTTAATGACTACTTCAAACCTTATTGTCCAAAACTTTAAAACAGTTTATTTTAGGAAAATTTTTCGTTATTCAAACATTTTTAATATAGCGAATGTCCTTCGAGGTGCTCGTCGTACCGCCGCAGGGATAGTTGAACCCGGATACAAGCGATGAAAGCAGAAAGTCTTGAGACGCAGCCTGAAGTGAATGTAAGTGCGGAGGTAGGCCTAATGTCCGACTGGAAAGTTGTTCTGTAGGCGCTGGCACCGTAGACCAGAATCTAGAAGACATGACAATCTGCCGACTGTTAGCTGTGACTGCCACTTGTAAAAATGTTCGTGAAATGAGTTCAGAAATGGACGATGTAAATTTTAATGGAGCCCGAGAGGCACACAGACAAAATAAGCGTGGATTCGTGCAATGAATGTGTGCGTAAGCCTGTCTATACGTGTCCGAATATCGATGTGACTGTCCGCCGGTGTGGCAGTCGGTTATGACAGTCGATGGAGCAATGAATGCCAATGAGACCACACAGCGACCTCCATCAGTTTGTACGTCGCCGGCAGCCCACCAGCTCGTTCGTTTGTCAGTAGTCTCGCGTCTTTCGTCCCCGTGGAACGTCTAGAGCTATCTATCTACGAGCGGCAGCCCCAGCCAGTCAAAGCCGGGCAGTGGCGAGCGGACGTAAAATAGATCTGACCTGGGCAGCACGATCGAGACACGACGACGTGCTACTGAGCTGACTCCAATGCATCACACTCAAATGAGACACAAAATCCTACACATACTCGCAGATACGAATTTGGACTTCTTTTATAAATGTCGGTCTCGCGGTATGAAACGGACCAATCTATGTTTGCTCTCAACATAAAATATCGACAAAATTTCACCAGCATTTTACTAACAAGTTTGCTGTTTAATTTTCTCACTCGCATGCTTCCCATGCTATAGTCTTACATTTAAATTTGTCACTTTTTTGTTGCGATATGTACTGGTAGTGCTTTGAAAAATCGTACGGGTATCTACAGTACTGAACAGCGAAAGTAGACGAACTAAAAGTAAAAGCCGATTAGGCCTAGTGCAAGGATAAAGGTTAGAGTTTATCAAGTCAGTTTCGATGGTAGCTTACAGAAATGTACGACAGCGAAAATGCGTAACATCACCAGCTATGCTAAGTTTGTTACAATTGCAATGAATGAATTGAATAAAGTAAAAATAAAAATTATGACTAAGTTATCACTGACGGTGATAGTGACGCCACGCTACGCTCTCGCAGATGAGATCCTACATGTATGTAGGAATTTCGTCGAGCGCTGGCGAGCCATTAGTATTGTGGATAAAAAGCGTCCACTGTCGGCGGTTAAAACGTGTCGCCAATGTCAACCGACGAGTCGCTGCAATTTTCCGCTTAATCCGGTCTCGGACTCTACTGGAATGGGATTAACTATCCACAGGGCTCAACGGAGTCTGTCGATCGTCCACGGTGACCGCTCATCCGCTCACAGCGATCGCCTCACTCTCTGTGATGGGCGACTTTAAAGGGGCGTACTGTACAGAGCGACGGAACTAAACTGAACTGAACTGACATAGTTTAGTTTTTGACAAACTGACCAATGGCTAAGCAAAAACGCATTACAGTAGGCACCATCTACCGGCGTCGGTGGCTTACCTGACTAGGCGCACGTACGCGTCAGCCAATGACCAATGGGCTCGTCCTGCTTGCCCATCGGTCAGTTCGTCAGAAACTAAATCGTGTCAATTAAATTTAGTTATGTCGCTCTGTGCGTGCCTTAAAAACGCTAAGTGTTACAAACAACGATATTTCGTATTATATTAGCTTATGTCAACGATTAATTATTATTACAATTAATAATCAATCAATCAGTCACGTCAGTCAATGCATAACGATGTAATTCGACGACGTCTGCACTTTGCACGCTGCACGTACAAGGGGACAGAAATCAACTGAACAGAAACGAAACGAAATAAACTGAAATACGACGTGGATGCACGAGCATTTTATTTCGGTCGCTTTGAACAGGCTTAAATAAGCATATCGTGTAAAATAATTAGTATGTTAGTTCGAAACTGTTTGCAACTTAATGATAACGCAGGAAAATATCGCATTGCTTCGTTGGCGCGCTGTTTCGATCGAGTAACGGTGTGCGGTGATTGTCAGACTGATAATTCGTAACCCTGTGCCTCTTTAATCCCTGAGGACGCGGCTATTATGAATGCCCCATCTCGCCGTCACTCACGATGACGTCGCGGTTTGTTTTGCGTCGTCGGCTGTCAGCAGGGATTCAACACTCAACTCAACTCTTCTACTCGTCGTTCAGTTCCCGCCGATATACTGAGGTCCTCGGCGTAACGAGCATTCGATTTGTGTGTCTGGTGAATTGGATGGATGCCCGCAACGTCCCGGATGACTCCAGGGCGAGGTCCGCACGGACTCCTTGTCTGCGACTCAATCGACTCAATCCACTCAGTGCAGGCGTAGAAGAACACGCTGATGCCGGATTGAGTTAGGGCGGCAGCGACACAGAAATTAGATTTGCGGCGTAGATAGAGAGAAACGCGGGCGAGTGCAGTGAAGTGTAAAGACGTCTCGGAAGACTTCGTTTAAACAGCGTCTTGTCTTTGTAAACTGTACTGAACTCGCTACGAAACCAAACTATGTCCAAGCTAACGACACACATTGTTGCACCATGACGATTTAACTACACTGCTTAACACTAACTGCACTGATTTAGCTACAGCTGCCGCTTTTACGATAATGTAGACTGAGGGCGGGATAGAGGGAGGGGGTAAGTTACCCTACGCCCCGCGACGTTTGGGGGCCCGCCGTCGCTCAAAAATGTAAAGTACACCAAAATGAGCCATGTTAAAAAGAAATATTCAAAAAAAATTTTCTTCAGAGGGGCCCGCGAGAATGTTGCAACGGGTCCCGCTGTGGCTCATGACGGGCCTGACAGCAGATGCTGGAATCTACCACCCCAACTCAAATTTGTTGCTGTGTTACACTGTAAAATGTGCATTTTTAAAGTAGACTTTTTGTTGCATCGAGTATACTCGTTAGTTGACGCTATTCATTTTCATCGAAGATTGGTATTAAGTATAAGTATAGCATCGTTCTGGCGATATAAATTCAATGCTTTTGTAGAATACCACGCGTGACTGCCTGTGCTATAATGAATTAAAGTTTTTATAGGCCTACTTAGGCTGACTTATTATTTCTTTCTTTCTAATTTCAGTTGGATGTCACTAAAAGTCGTCTGGCTGGCCAAGCTTAATGTCGTCAGTGATCTGAGTGAGGCGAACTACAAGAAACAAAATAGTGACACAGAAAGTCCGACTAACCGAGACAAAATTGTTCTTCTGGCAAGTGCATAAGAAACTACAAGCAGTATAAACAGCAGGCTTGTCTATTACGCCAGATGCAGGAAGGCGACAAAGTCACATGACCGGAAAAGCGGTCGCCATTGCGCGGTGTAATCAGGCGAGCGATTTCATCTCGCTAAGATTACTGCGCCGCTGGGCTGCGCTGGACTGGTGCTGGAGCGCAAGTGTCTCTCCGCGTCCTTCTATCTGCCGCAACACCCACGCTTCACTGACGCCGATATGAATTCCGATATGAATCACGCGCGCCGGTGTCACATTAAAATGTCTCTTCCTTAAAAAATCCGCCCGGGGAGTAATAATCACGGAATTAATATGTCTCCGCTTATAAAAATATCGCCGGCCTCATACAGTTTCCCTATTATAAGATCGTCGCCAGATAAGTCTCCCCCGGCTGACAATTTATCCGTAAAAATCTGTCCCGCCCGGGCGGGCGCCGGGCGGGGTGAATTTTTGCCGGTAAATTGTCGGCCGGCGGAGACTTTTCGGGGGAGCGATCCTATAATGAGACACCGGCCATGTGGGCGCACATGCATGAGACGTCGTTCCGCAAGCCGGAAAACATTTTACAAACACCAGCGGCTCGGCGTCGGGTCACGGAAGACAATTGCTAATTTCATCTATATGCATGATAGGACGTCTTAGTTCTAGTTTTCTGGCTGATTGATTGAAAATGCTTGTCATGGTCTACATCAACCGCCCGCAGACCGCACCGGTGCAAGCAGTAGCGTCATGAGTTACAAAAAGTACTAGGCATTGCAGGAAATTGAAAATTTTCGCCAGACCATAGACATTTCCGACGAAATTCCGACAGACAACTGCGAATTTCTGACAGAAGAAATTATCGGTGCTTACAATTGTAATTTTACTCTTATTTTTTTAAATAAGGTTTTTGGCTCTAAATTTTGCATTTTTGGACGCAAATTTTCCGACAAAAAATTTTTTCGACAATTTTTTTACCGCCGAAAATTTAAAGGGTTTGCTCCCCGCCACGACGACACTGGGGCGCAAGTAGTCATTGGACTCGTAACTTCCAGTTTGTGGTTTGAATCTCTTCGCGGGTCACTTGGGCAAGCAAGTCTACATCACGGTCTACATCAAGCAAAAAAGTATATATCCCCTAAAGTTGTCTGCCATTTTCCGAGCAACCGCTTAGAATTATAACGCAAAACTTTATACATTTATTACCTATTTATACCTGCATATAGGTGCCTACGGACTCAGTGAAATTTGATATTCTTTTGTTTTTGCAAAGTCACCCAATTTTTTCATAAGACGACGTCGTGATTTTGCACGTTCAACACTTTAGTGCTGTAACAAGTTACGGGAATCGAAAAAAACTGGGTGCTTCTTGTTGCTCGTAAAGGTAAAATAGGTAAAGGCGTCAATTTGTATAGCGCATCTCGCGTACAACGCCACTAATGCGCTTTTCGTCACTAACAACAGCCGCCGGCCGCACAGCCACCGCGTGCAGCCTGCAGACACAAGCTAGCGCAGCGGCCAGCTAGGCAGCCCCAGTCAGCTGTACTAAGGTCACCACCTTCCGTAACGAATATAAATGAGTTACTACTCATTTAACTGACGCCGGAGGGATGGCAGGCTGAGTTGGCCTTGTTGGTTGACTGATAGCGGAAGCTTTACCCACAATGTGGTCAAACGGCCATCCATCAGTCTAGCGCAGGATAGGGAAAATTCGCCGGCCAAGATCGACGTTCTAACCACTATGCTACGCCACCAACTTGTGACGTCAAAGTGTCGTAAATTTCACGGAAAAGTCTGAAAAGCCTTTTATTTTAATTTGCTCTCGTGATCATTGACAATTTCTCACTAAAACTGAAATCCGTCGCTAAGCTCAAGCAAGCACTGCAAGTGATCTGGAACAACTTGCCATCAACAAGACTTTACTAAGAGAATAAATGCATGTGTGAAAGCCAGCGATGGCTATGTGAAGTTCTTAAAGTTACTGCCAAATTGTTTGTTATGTTGTTCGAATAACAATGTGTCTGTATGAGGCGCAAACATGGTGCGCCGTTCATTCTGCACACATTCTGCTGCATGTGAAAGTGATAAATGACGATGTGTTACGCGAAAAAAATCCAGTAATTTTGTCGTAGTTAATAATAATATCATGACTTTCGGCGTTTTTACTGAACTATAAACTCGTAACAAGTGTGAAATTTGGCGATAGAATTCCAAGCGGTTGCTCAGAAAATGGCAAACAACTTTATGGGGATACCTTTTTATGCCGCACCCTGTATATTGTGAGGTTGTGAGATCAGGCCAACTCAGCCTCTTGCTTTCAGTGGATTGTATGAAATAGATCACGGGCTACCTATATTAAAGTTGCCATTTCAAACAACGATGCAGAGCTTGTAGTTAAGTCAACTATAGTTACAAACGGTGTCCACTCTGCTAAAGTACTTCACTTCACTGTGGTTCACAAAAATAATGCAACTTTTATTCTGCAGTAACATTAATGTTGCTAACGTTCTACTGAACATGCTCGGACTTCAGTCACGGCTAAAAAACCGAAACAAAACAGACAGATATCGGTGACGGCAAATGAAGACGTTTCGGATTGGCTGATAGAACTGATAGATAGGCTTATGCCGATCAATAGCAGTGCGACGCTGCGTTTTAATTAATCTCCAAACGTCCATGCCGAGTTTCGTTGACGGGGAATAATGACGGCGTGGGCATCGGTCGTGTTTTATAGAGAATTTGACGGCGGTCTGCAACAGCGGCAGCGCCCTGCATGTAGAAAGACAATGTGATGGTTTTTGGCTAGATGAGACGGTGGAAAATAACAGCTCATGAATACATATAGCGCGTGTATAGTCATCGTCGTCGTGGTCGTGGTCGTTGTTATACAAGGTGTTTCATAAAAAGACCCCTTTTTGTTTTTTTCATAATTTACTCAAATTATGAGCAATTTACATGAAATTTTTTACCAGTTGTAGCGGAAGAAATACTAATTCGAAATATTTGAACAAAATATGGCAGTTGATTAAATTAGCAAGTGTGTACCTGACACATTAAGACGTCAGCCTTACATCACGACTAGCAGAAAATATTTAATCAACTGCCACGTTTTGTTAAAACATTTTGAATTGGTATTTATTCAGCTACGACTAGTAAAAATTTCATGCGAATTGCTCATCGTTTGAGTAAATTAAAAAAAAACAAAAAGGGGTCTTTTTATGAAACACCGTGTATTAACTTCAGCTCTAGTCCAGGCATGTAACCAGTGCGTTGTCGGCCACTGTCACAAACCGTCAAGATCAAGTCAAATTTCCATTCTTTCAGGGTAGGTAGATCGAGTAGGTACCAGTCTGTCTGGCTGGAGTTAAGGCGGGGCGCGCCTGTGTCGGGTGGCAGGTAACACTGTGTGATTCCATATGACAGGTGACGCTCCGCAGTTCTGCAATGGTTTCCCGAGACCCAACTTTCAAACCTTCAACCTTCAGAAAGAAACTGTTACACCGGAGTAACCACAAAAGGTAGAACAACCGTACAACCAAAAGGACGAAAAGCCATGTACATGTGCCTATCTGCAACAATTTTCACGTTAGACAAGCCAGCAGCGGATAAATAAACACTTTCAAGAGGGGAACCCCTATTTGACACCCGCGTGCGCAGGCCTCCTTAAACTTAGAGGGTCCAGACTTAAATTGCTAAAATCTACGTTCAATGCTGAAAATTTCATACTCCTGCAGGTTGTCTTTGTCTATCTCCAGTCATTTCGGCGCAATTCACTCTTGAAATGCGTGCCGCAGCCCAAAATTGCGAGAAATTCACTAAAAGCCCTATTTGGGAGGTTCAAGGTCATTTAAGGTCATCGATGTTGACATTTCTAAAAAGCTCGTCGCCAGTGCTTGTTATGCTATGCAGCATGTCTGGGCCTATCTGCAACCATTTTTACGTTACACGAGCCAATAACGGTAGAATAACGCCTTTTTAAGAGGGTGCCCCTTTTTCTCCCTCTCGTTCGTGGAAACCCCCTTCACCCAGTAGCATAAAATTTTGTCACAAAATGCTAGAGCTTCTGGGCTATCATATAGTAAAAACCAAGAGTCTATCTCACCTGGGCTCCGATCGGTACCAGGTTGTGACAGACAGACACCAAGACAGAATTACCGGTACCATAGCTAATTCTCTGTCGCGTAGAAATCGCACAATACTCAGCATACCAAAATGCGGTGCCATTCACCGCTTAATCAGCGCAGTGTTAATTAGATATTATTACACGAAAATACACGCGCATTGGAGCGAGCAGCTTATTGTAAATGTAAACTAAAACTTTTCGATAGCCAGTAATTAAGCAGACGTTGAAATCTCAGTTGCGTGTGTGCGTGAGTGTGTGCACTGGGAAGCGTCTATAAGAGTGCACTAACAGTAACGACTGACCGGTGACCGTAACTGTGACAGTCGCCAGCAAGCAAGGAATCTGAAGAAGCTGAGTTGCTGCTGCTACTGCTGTTCTTTTAGTGCGAGTATTTCGGACGGGAGTGTGGCCGCAGATTGAGCGGTGACGAAGCGTCCAGTGGATTGAGATGGTGTGAGGGGGGAG
>Ga0209367_1010867_pt1 | contig 12146 bp, 8 predicted proteins | sample WorMetLIZISLAND2_FD_187412 | JGI IMG/M metagenome (GOLD analysis project Ga0209367, IMG submission 187412) | Marine gutless worms symbiont microbial communities from Max Planck institute for Marine Microbiology, Germany - Olavius geniculatus... ... | reverse complement strand
GGAAAAGGAAAAGGCAAAAAGGGGGGAGGGAGGAAAAAGAAAGGAACAAAAGGGGAAATGGGAGGGAAAGAAAAGGAAACGAGGCCACCCCAATTGAAATTTCCGGCTACGCCACTGTCTAGAACCGTTTAATTATTATTGACATCGCCGTCTCTCATGACGGACGAGAGAAAAAGACGAAAACGACAGCGTTAGTTGCAGACTTGTAACAAAGTTTCAAAACATCATTAGCCCCCCCCCCTATCACACATATTCCGCGTAAACTGGAAAAAATATCGAAAGGCACCCGTCCAGTAGTGAAGGTCGGGGTAATGCAACACACAGGCACCGACAAAACGCCACAGAAGTTAATTGAGAACTTGAGAACTTGAAAAAGACAGAAAGTAAAAGAAAGCATCTCCCTTCTCAGCTGACTTGGGTAGTGTCGTGAGCAAGCACGGTCCGGAGCATAAACCGTGATCCAGCACTTTAGCATCACAGTCACAGCTGTCAGTCACGGATTAAATTCCAGTCTTTTCGCCAACCCATTCAGTTATCATAAACAAATCCAATCCGATTTCTGCTGCGATATTAAGGGGCACTTTTGATTGAGTGTCCCTAGACACAAAATACTGAGGGAGGGATGTGCTCCCTTATGTTTCCCTAACTTTACGCGCATCTACCTTGTGTAACATTTCCCACTTCGAGGAAGCCCCATTTTAGGCCTATCTGGTGACCTCAGAATGAAATAGTGCGAGCGCGAATACAGTGAACTGCCAGGCTGACACCTTGCATGCTATATCAGCATGAATTTACAAAATATCTGTCACAGCGTCCGACGTGAGCGAATATTGCTTCGCACGTTTCATCATGCAATATACGGCCTAGTGCATATCACTCTTTTACAGCCCTACATTACAGTTCACGCATGACTGCCCGGTAGGAATGTCCACATGTAGCCTACGTCACAACCGCGACTATCGACGAGAACTACTTCTGAAGGCCTCTAGTACAGAGAATAAGCAGCTGGAGAAGTTAGGCTTCGGCTACACGTAAATCAAGCAAAGACATCAGAACGCCATGTACAGGCATGTATGCGGCCGTCCGCGTCTTGTTGCTGAGTAAGGTATGCGTCCACTACACCGTTACGCCTACTGTGCAGTGAGCGCTGACGATGTCCAGGTGCGTGAACAACATGCGATCCGCCAGCCGTAAGCAAACATTCGCGCAATATATGCGGCATTTTCTGGAGGTTTCTGATAAACTTCATGTTTGACCTACTGAGCTACAAATGCAGATCCGTTACTCCTGTCGAGGATGACATTCGCCAACTTTATTTCGGTTTCTCTCAGTCTTTTTGCTTTCGAGTTGGAAGACGGGCAGACAGGCAGACAGATGGCTGGACAGAAAAGAATGGTAAATGGCCTATTACGACGGCCGCAGAATAAAACAAGTGCTTGAGTTTTATATAGCGTACGTTTCTTGCGTTGCGCTGAATGGTAACAGGTCTTCAACGAGACTCGGATTGTAGCTGTATGAAACGTTCAATGAACGAACTGAATGAATGAATGTAAATAACAGTGAGTGAACAATGCTGAGCACGTGCGTTATGCGTGTCTGCGTGTAAACGCCCCGCAACGCATACATGCATTATTATGCGGCCGTCTTAATAGGCCGCATTATGGACCTTGTCTGTTCGTCCGTCCGTTTCCCCGTCCCGTACGGGCTGCTGCGGACACAGCAAAAGCCTAAAGAAACGTAAATTTGTGTGAACATCAACATTCCTATCGACAAGCCTATAACAGGTGTTCAACTTTCAATTCAAGATGCTAACGGCATCAAAAACCACAAGAAAGTAGCGCATCTCGCATAAACACAGTTTGCACAATAACCTAATTATACACTGTAAACATTGGCGGAAGGGGGCGCCCCCTATTGACCGGATGCATTTTAAAACAGGTGACCAATTTGCACGAAAATGCGTTATTTTGCATTAAAATTTCAAAAACTTTCTAGCCTTCTTCCCAGACAACACCCTTACCCTTCCGCTTCCTATTCAAAAGTTGTGGATCCACCACTGGCTGTAAACGCTGTGCGCTAAACAGTGCACAAATAAAAGTAGACTTTAATTAAAATTCAAAATAATTTAGTGCTAGATGTATGTGCATAGTTACTAGCTAGGCGGACGACCGCATCTCGTGTCGACACCGGGCCAACATATTCGCTCATTATATAGCTCTGCAGATGTGGATATAGACCTACACACTGATTCACCGACAGTACAATAGTTTTAAATGCTTGACATTGGATAATTATTCATATTAATAACATTTATTAGGCCAATTACAACATATTAAATACTTATATTGTAGCTCTCACATACTATCAGTATCAATGTTCTACGATATTTCTACAAACTACATTACTGACAAACTATGAGTGCATTATGATAAGAATTAGGCCTAAATTACGGACAAAACTGTAAAAAGAAAAAACGTGTAAAGTTACGAGTTTCTCTTCCGATTGGGAATGCATTTAGTTAACTCATTTAATTGCTCCTATATCAGGTGATGGTCCATAAAAACGCGCCCCCTAATTTTCCTAGGCCTACATTCATAATTTCATCACGTATTAACAGTGTTTCAAAATATTCTCACTAAACTAAACTAACCATCACAAACTAAATGCAATGAAAAAATCTAACCAGTTTTAAATTTATAGCAACAAAGTTTTAAGGTAAGCTAAGCTTACTTGAAAGTAGTGACCTGTGTGACCTTCACTTGCCGTTACTGTGAAGCTGATAGATTTCACAAGCGACGCGTTTCGGATGTGACGGGATCTTTAACGATCCCTTAATTGCAAAATGCAAATCTTCTGCAGAGTGCAGTGCCAGGTGATGTCTTGAAAATAGGCCAGTTACAACAAAACTTCGGGGCTTAGGTTTCGTTGGGCCACTCTCAGTCTTTGCACGTAGGCTTAAGCCTACGCGACACATTTTCAGTGGACTGAATTACACCATGCAACCGTCGCTGCAATCGTTGCGAAAGCTATCGCTGCAACCGCTTTACCACTGCAACTCTTGCAGGCAAGTTGCAGCAACCTGTTGCAGCGTTCGTATCCATTCCCGTTTCCTATCCTGTTACGCATAGGCTACTACGAGTCTCCTCTCTGCTTTCCATCTGTGTGCCTGTCTCTACGTGTCTGCGTGTGCTTACGTACGTTTTCGTCTTGCTAAGATGTGCTCCGTCGTGCTGAAAACTGCAGAACTGATCAAGAAGACAGGAGAACAATGTAGTTTCCATCCCCTGACATAGCTGTCCAGCACACAGCATATTTGTGCAACGCCCATCAAGTAGTTAACTATATACGCCGCAGCAGCCCGAGCCTATAGCTCAACCTGCGCAGCGACACGTCGCAAAAGCTCTCCGGAGTACGCAGTTAAACGTATAAACGTTCACCTGCAGCAGCTATAGAAACAATGCGGTGTTGTGGTCTCGAGTCGACCTTGTTGGTCAAACGGTCCAGGTGTTCTAAAGAGTTTGTGTGTAAATTTGTACAGAAACTGAGGTACGTGGCTTGCTTCCGGATATTGACTTGAAGTGTCAGAGCATATCATATACAGTAGGCCTAGCTCCATCTGATCGATCTCAGCCAGTGTTTGAATTGTGAAAAAATAGCTGGAGGGGTTGATTGAACTTTTCGATGGTCGTAGTCCGACCAAAATTGTGATGTAAATCATATGTATATAGTATATAGCTGACACCCAGTACATAATTTGACAGTGTCTTAAGGGGTAGAGAAAACAGTTGGGGGTTCAACCCCCAACCCTTCCCCAGCAATTCAAACACTAATCTCGGCTGATCTGTCTCGAGCATCGACGGCCACAAACATAAGCTTACGCGATCTGCTGAAGGTTTATCGACAGCTGCAGGTTCCGCAATCCGCAGATCAGAATGACAACGTACGGAAGACGTGCAATGGACGCCGGTCCATCTACAGTATATCTGCTGCTACGATTATTGCTTGGGTGAGCGTTCCGATTAGATCATCTACTCTGGTCGTTTTTCCAATCAATCTTAAAAGCACACATACTCTCTTTTTACTTTTAAACTGCAGTTTTAACATTTCACTTTTCCTTCTACTAACACACCGAGATTATTTTCAGTTTAACTATAATGCCTACTTACTTTCTTACAAAAAGTTTGAAAAATGCCAGTATTCGCACCTCACTGGTGGGTAACTTACTAGTGCCGCACGCGCTGGTTGCAGGCTTACATTGATGGCCTACGACCTGTAACTAGGCCTACATGTGTGACTGACGACCTGTTGAATATTCATAGGCCTACAGAAACACGTTGTCAATGACTGTTGGCTTCCAGATGCTGCCCAGACTTCGAGCTATCCGGTGCACACACAGACCAAATGGGTGCACAGCAGTCAGCAAGGCGACGCTTACCGACAACGAAAACATTGCGGTATTCTCAGGCCACGGTTGCATGTGAAAAATAGATTGTACAATTGTCGCAGCCACAGGCAGTTGTGTATGGGCCAAGACATTGCGTTTCCTTTCAGTTTCTACACTGTGTCCCAAAAAGAACGTCCCACTTTGTCGTTTTCCATATTTTCGCCAAATTTAACTGATTTTTCAGAATTTTTTACTGCCATATTCTGTGGACAATTAGCAACAACATAGTTGTTTAATACCCCAGCACACTTTAAGTGTACACAGAATGCATCAGTGAAAAAAATTGAAAATCGGTTAATATTTAGCGTAGATATGGACGATCACAAATTGGGACGTTTTTTTGGGACACAGTGTACATGTAACGCGAAAGTAAAGTTTTGGATGTTTGCTCTCATCACTGCGTTTGCACAACTCGTGACCTTAAGCGCTTAATTTGTCTGTGAAAAGGCCGCTTGTTAACTTGTTAGCACAAGCTAACAATACTGCATAGGCGCATTATGCAGCCATCCATTGCCTGCACCAGCTAACGATCGGACCTATGGTGCAGCCAGCAAACATACCATCTCCCCAATTAGCCACACTATAGGTCTTCTGTTCACCCCATAGCCCGCGATTAAGCAACCACTCTTTATCCGTCCCGCTGAAGGTAGGAGGCTGAGTTGCCTTATCAAACAGTTACCCACGCAGTGGTGCAGATGACATTTTGTTCGCTCCGCTATTCCACGGTGGTCAAGTTATCGCTTTGAAAAGGCAGAAGCTGAAAGATAGGGGGCTTCGGAGCTTTGCCTGGTACTCATTATTGTCACATATTGCCAGTCTCCGATTGAACGAAGTGGACCTACAAGTTCTGGACCTTTAAAACGGTATAGCTTTTCATGGAAACCCATCTCAAAACGACGAAGCCTCACCTGCCATATGGGATCACAGTCTTATCTGCTACTCAACACAGATGTACAAGCCCCGCCCAGCCAGACCCAGGAGGGATGGAAGACTAAGTTGACCTTGATGCTGGTTGTGTACACCTACGTTAGCTGTCCGCAGACAGTCACGTACCATTCCAAGTAGTGACCCTTGATAGCGTCCCGACACGGAGTCGAACCAACAACCTCGTGATTGCGAGTCCAACGTCCTAACCGTTACACTACCAAGCCAACTTTTTAGTCTTCGAACTGCTGCGTATGGCTTATAATACCGCGATGCTGATTCTCTGTCGTTGTCGCATCTCTAGCGAACGACAGGGGGCCTTGATGGGCACTGCCTTTTCTGACTACCTGTCTCACGATTTTCCTTTGTTCATTGTAACTGTGTGAATGTGTCTGAGACAAATAAACGTTCTCTCTCTCTCTACGCTGGTTGCTGCTGCAGACTCAGTACCAGCGACCAGCGTGAGCTGCAGCAGGCCTGTGTGTGCGCTTAACTGTACTGTGACATGATTCCGTTCTGTTCGCGACGCCAAACCCTCGAAATCCAGAATTCTGACGAGCCTTTTCAAACAGCAGTGTTATACACGAAGTTTTTAACCTATTGTACTGATTAGGATAGTTGTCAGTGCTTCGTATGGAGCCTTTCTGTCCTTGCCTGACATTGTAATCTTATTTGTACCGTGTTTTGCTTCTGTTCTTGAATGTCAGTGCTGAACTAATAAATAAATAAATAAATAACGTCGACATGCGGTGACTGACATATCTAAAACAACGAAAATGATAGAAAAAGCCTAAAAGTTTATGTGATTCCCGGATCAGATTGATAAGTGTCAATGTCAAAGCGTTTACGATTACAACGGCGTCGCGGTCGTGATCATTTGTGCTAAATTTTATTTCAGTCAGTTTGGAGAGAGGGTGGTTCGGTTTAGTGAGGGGTCGGATTATTTATGCCATGATTCCTACACTGTGTCCGGAAAAAGTAGGGTATAACCCCCTAGTCATCTTACAATAAAAATGTGAAATATGAACGAATATGAATAACGTCCAGGACACTTAATGCTGAATAAATTGCTGCTGAAACGACCACTAAATTTTATTGAAAAATATTATTTCTTAGCGGATTTGTTAAAAATGTCGAATATCGATAACAAAATTATCTCCGTTACCAATATGGCGTTACATACGTGAACCCCTCTGTTGCTGTAGGCCTACATTTGCATAACTCCAACGAACAATATCTGATTCTAGCAAAATTATGCGTCAAAAATGTACCATTCATTGGCAATGAAAATGTTAAATTTTAGTTGAATCTGCCAAAGCAAACAATCGTTACAATGACTTTTGTGAAGTGACCCCAAACATTTTACTTTCAGGTTTTTGTGGATTACGTCAGACACAAAGACATAAAACTGAAGTGTTTCGAAGTGACCTCACAAAAGCTGCTATAACTAGGTCCCTATTGTTTGCTTTGGCAGATTTAATTGAAATTTGGCAGTTTGCTTGCCAATAATTAGTACACTGTTGCTGTTAAATTTTGCCAAAATCAGATGTTGTTTGTTGGTGTTACGCAAATGTACATTAACAGAGGGGTTTACTCGTGTAACGCCAGGAGATATTTTGTTATCGATATTTAACATTCAATAACTTCGGTAAAAATAACATATTTAAATAAAATTTATACAGAATTAAGTGTACTAAATCTTATTCACATTCGTTTAGATTTGACATGTTTACTGTACGATGACTAGGGGTTACTTTTTTCCGGACACAGTGTAGCCTATATAGAAAGGTGTCGAGGCGCCGTTATAGCATGCGGGGCAACTTGAACTATAGGCCTACCGCCCAAGCTATGATGATGTGCAACACGATGTGCTGCAATTTGGTCGTTCACCGGAAACGTCGAAAATTGCATCGAATGCACCCCGGCCGTTAACGAAATTGTCGCGTAAAATTGAGCTGTTGAATGCGACCAATATCCTCCACCGCTTAACATGATTGTTCAAACTGCACCTCGTTCCATGCACTGTGATAGCTGATTGAGCATCATTATGCTTGACGATGGGCTTTGTGTGAAGTCTCAAATTGTAGCCTAGTTAGCCAGTGCAGTTGTGGAATAATGCATAGTGGAATGAAGTTATTAACTTTCCCCGTACTGGTCGCAGCCCCTCGACAGATTGAACAGATTGTCCAAAATGTCCCCCAAACTCTCCTTATTAACGCATTTCAACGTATAAACCTACATAGAGTCTACATACGAAATACGATAAAGTTCGCAGTGGTCAAAATTTATTTAGCACATAAGCTAAAAAAACCAAAAGCACTGGTCTGGCCTATCGTCACTTACGGCTCGGAGGCATGGACATTGAACAAGGAACTATGCGAGAATGTAGAGGCGTTTGAGATGCAATGCTACAGGCGTGCTATACGCATCTCTTACGTTGAACATATGACGAACGAGGAGGTTTTACGAAGGGTAGGCCACGACAGAAGCCTGTTGGGGCAAGTGAAATTACGCAAACTGAAATACTTCGGTCATACGACGAGACACGAAAGTTTAGAGAAAGACATCATGCTGGGCATCATGCCCGGAAAACGTCGGCAAGGTGGTCAGAAGAAACAGTGGATCGATGATTATCGTTCAATGGGGCGAAAGAAGCCTGGTCGAAATGGTAAGACAGGCGGAGAACAGAAAGGTTACTGGTGCTTAGTTCATGAAGCCGCCTACGCTCGTACATCGGGCACGGCAAGCTTATGATGTGTCAGGAATATTCGTACCAAAAATCATCAAAATCTGGTAATTGGTTTTCAAGTAGGCCCTAACAGTCGAAAATGTCGGGGATGTTTTTTGAGACACAGTGTATATGTCTTTTTAGTGATTTTGCTTTGAAAAAACACAAAATATTATAAATGTAAGTTATTAATATTGTTTAAAACATTATTTTAAATATCCTGTTAATATATGTTTTCTCACAGCCTTCACTTATTTTTTGTTAGGCAAGTCGGGAAAGTCGGGGTTTTTTTCTGTCAGAAAAAATTTTCGCATAAGATAGCCGGAAGTATAGCCGGATAATAACGGCCGGAAGTAAATAAATACATTAATTCATTGTTTTGGTTTATTTCGTGCCACTAGGCTATAGCTCTCTACTACGGACGATGGGTGAGTGCATAAAATTAATATTTGCTAGGCCTTAATCTGTTACGCACGTGTAAGATATATAGATAGGCCTGTCCCAAGCCAGGTTGAAAAAGGAGGAGGGTTGGGCGTGGGACTAGTAACCTCACCCTGTAAAACGACCCATACTACGGAAAATAGCAAGAGGTAACCATTCCGGTATACAAACAAGGCAGGAGAGAAGAAGCCTCCCACCTGATGACGCGGAAGATGGATCCGTGACAGATGTGGACCAAAGCCGACAGGAAGTCTTCATCTCGAAAAGGCGAATTTTCAATGCCAAGAGCTTCATCAAGATCGGCACTTGGAACGTCCGCACACTATACCAGTGTGACAGCATTGCCCAAGTGCTGTGAGAGATGAAAGCATACAGACTAGAAGTCCTGGTTATAGCATATTTTGTCTCAAGTTTTGTTGCTATGGCACTGAAGGTCAGCTAGGCGTAAATATAAATAGCACTGTTAAATTGGTCGACCCCGATTACCGCAGTCCCATCCCATAACTAAACTGGAACTGGATCGGACGATCGGTTGCTCAGATATGGCTATTTCAAGTTCTTCCTGGAAGCTCTTCCAGGAACAGAGGTCGGTAGGTCGGTGGGTCGGTCGTCAATAATAGGCTGATGTCATATTCTACTCTTTGCTACATTAGGAGCGTAGGGTGCGCGGAGCAAAAAGTTAGCAAGCTAATATAGACAATCTGCTTACATGAAACACAAAATACTAGGCCTAAGTGGATGTGGTATTTGACGCTCGGTACACGTCTAGCTACAATGTATATATGTGTATATAGTTATAACGCAAGATTTGCGATTACTTGTAGACGATAAATCGATCAACCTAGAAGAGGCGGATGAAGATGAAACAAACAAGAAGAAGCTTTGCGTGGAGACAGATGATAAAACAAACTCGTTGATCTCCGACATAGAATTAGAGTCGCCGTGTCTAGAAGACAGCGTTCAGCCTAAGACGCTCGGCGCGACAACATGGACCCCAACGAGTGCTAGGGATCTGATGCCATTTCCCGTACAGTGTACCTCCGACTCCCAGGAACAATGCCACGCCGTTACATCTTCAGACAACGGTGCAGACCCAGGGAGTTCGAACAAGACTGATGCAGAGGTTGCTGCATCACCTTGGCCACTCGCTACTGCGGCACGTCTGAACAAACCCGAGATATCAGAGAACAGTTTCGTCGTATTCAAGGGTGTTCCACCCGGCAAGACACCAGACCCGCTCGCTCTCTCCGTAGCCGCAAACAAACGCCAAGAAGCTGATGACATCAACCGGGCGAAAAAAAACGCTCAAGTTGCAGTTCACTGGCCGGACAGCTCGCCTGCTCAGACATCTGGGCATCGCTGCGGAGAAGTGCGACAAGCTGGCACGCTGTATCATGAGGGGCAAGAAGGTAAAAATCAACGCCGACTTGCACGTGCCGCTTTCCACGGAAGACATCTACAAGTACTACCGCTACTTCGTCGCCGTCGAAAGCTACCAATGTTTGCTGATCAGCGCGCCAGAGATCGGCGACTCAGACAACCAGCGCGAACACAGAGAGGAGATGAGGAACTTTTGTCTGCAGGCGTTTCCGGTGGAACATTTTGATGCCGCTTGTCTCGAGAAGACGATTACATGGCGGGAAGTCAGCAGCAGTGAGCAGATCAGAACGTTCATCAGCGACTTCTTTCGTCGTCCGGATGGAATCCGAGCTAAAAACGCACTGCACGCGGTGATAGTGTTCTTCGGACATGGATCGGAACAGGGTTTCTGTGCTGGACAGCAGGATATGGCGCTGGACGATATCACATTGCTGGTAAAGGACGAGTGGAGACAAGCGATACTCGAGTACCCAAAGGAACTACCGGTAAAGATCGAGATCATTTTCAGCCAATGTTACTCGCACTTGCATAGCCGGGCCGTGCAGACCGACCGGTTCAAAGTTATTGCTCTTACGACCCCTGACAATCCGCTGACCACGTCAACGGAGAACGAGGCGGGGAGCTTCGAGAACAACGATCTGAACGCATACGCCGCTGAAACTCTGCGCTCGGAGACGGCCAAGATGGCCGCCTGGCGCCGTTCGAATGAATGTGGATTTGTTGACTTGTCTCGGAGATCTGGATGTGAGAACTTATCAGCCACGCCTGTAGCTGTCGCTGAAGACACGGTCATGCACCCAGAGGACACTGTTGATGCGCATCAGGCAAACTATCCTAGCATGCTTTGAGAATGTCTGAAAGGTTTCCGTTGTCTTCGAATAAATTTGTATGTCTTTGGTTTACCAAAACTGGTTAATTATTTCTGGGCTGTGTAATATTAGTCAGATAGGCGAATTGTTGCTTGTTAAACATGGTTATGCATACATGTTCACCTCATTTTGGTGCAACTGAAGTTAATAGTCTCCTTGAACATTTTATGTACTGCCTTACGGTTGATAGTTTATTTTTTATTTTTTATTGTGTACCTTGTACAATTTTCATGCTAAATAAATAGGATTGTATGTTACAGCACGAATTACTAAGCTAGGTTTATATAAACTGATCAAATTACAACCTTTATTTGATTAAGTTGCCTCTTGTCGACATTCGACAGTTTTGCTGTTTCCTCAAAACGATTTTTATAGCTACGACGACATCTATTTTTTTCGTGTCAGAATTTTTTTTATAACAATTACTTCTCCGAAACAGGTTAACCAATAAAAGTTGTAATTTGATGAACTAACATAGTAAATTTAGCTTATTGATCTTAACTTTCTCCGCCAAAGAAAGGATATTGTATGATCGGTCATCATTCTGTGCATGTCTGTCAGATTGCTCAGAGTTTTAAGCTGTTTTCATGATTCGAAAAGATATGGGGCGATAAAATTTTGGTTGCTAGAAAGGGGGTATCTCCCCCCATAAAAGAAGTCGTTATTTTACCGCTATGGGCTGGTCTAGCATGTAAACGGTTGCAGATAGCCACAGCTAACAAGCTAACAAGCAATGGTGACGCGTATCAACCTCGAACACCTTGAACGACCCTGAACTTCCAAAATAATGGGTTTTCGTATTTTTTGCGATTACGGGCTGCGGCGCACATTCTGAAAGTGAATTGCGGCAAAATGGCTGGAGATAGACCAAGACAACCTGGGTATGAAATTTTGAGCATTAAACGTAGAATTTAACAGTCCAAGTCCCGATCGTTAGATTCAAGGAGACCTGCGCACGCAGGCGTCAAACAGAAGTACTTACATAAAAATGGTGATTATACCGCTATTTGCTCGTCTAGTTTAACAAAAATTTGAACTAATGCTCACGAGACGCGCGAAAGCCTAGAGCAGTTCCGGTTCAGTAGTTTAGCTAAAAATTGGGGTGTTCACGTTAGGTTGATATACAAATACCAACTTCTCTATCTGTATCGCATAACGATAGTAGCGTGGCGCCACCTTGTGAATGATATAGACTTGTGTCGCAGCCCAAAATCGCCAAAAAAATCCATAAACCCCCTATTTTGGCGTTCAAGGTCATTCAAGATCATTGAATTCGGCGCCAATCGAGAGCCAGTGTACGACTTCCTATTAGTGATTAATAGTAACCTAGGCCCTATCTCGCACCGTTACTGAGATACAG